>Ga0233415_10000449_pt1 | contig 19388 bp, 47 predicted proteins | sample Na_anoxic_12_MG_FD_188631 | JGI IMG/M metagenome (GOLD analysis project Ga0233415, IMG submission 188631) | Seawater microbial communities from Saanich Inlet, British Columbia, Canada - Na_anoxic_12_MG | ecosystem: Environmental > Aquatic > Marine > Inlet | place: Canada: British Columbia... | reverse complement strand
CTTCCTAAGTTTAATTTTATCGGTAAAGCTGGAGAACTGGTAGAAAAATTCAAGATAAGGTTACCAGAATTACCTAAGTTTAATTTTATCGATAAAGCTGGAGAACTGGTAGAAAAATTCAAGATAAGGTTACCAGAATTACCTAAGTTTAATTTTATCGATAAAGCTGGAGAACTGGTAGAAAAATTCAAAATAAAGTTACCTGAGCTTCCTAAGTTTAATTTTATCGATAAAGCTGGAGAACTGGTAGAAAAATTCAAAATAAAGTTACCTGAGCTTCCTAAGTTTAATTTTATCGATAAAGCTGGAGAACTGGTAGAAAAATTCAAAATAAAGTTACCTGAGCTTCCTAAGTTCAATTTTATCGATGAAGCGGGACAAGTCGTTGAAAATTTATTAGAAAAATTCAAAATAAAGTTACCTGAGCTTCCTAAGTTTAATTTTATCGATAAAGCGGGACAAGTCGTTGAAAATTTATTAGAAAAATTCAAGATAAAGTTACCTGACATGCAACCTATACGAAGTGGCATTGCGGGCGCAATGATGCAATTCGATTTATTTTCAACTAATCTTCAAGAAACTGTCAAATCTTTTCCTAAGATACAAATAGAATTTCCCGAATGGATGAAAAATTTCAAAATGCCCGATTTCTCAGGCATTAAAACCTTTTTCGTAGGAACAGAAGAAGGTGGAGGAATAATAGGAAAAATAGCTAACTTTTTTTCTGGATTCAAAATGCCGGAAAAATTGTCAAAATGGTTATTAAAACCTTTAAAATTTCTTATAGGTCCAGTCTTAACATTTTTTGATTTTATCTTAGGTTTTTTAGAAGGATGGAAAGAAGTGTCGGAAAAAGACATGAAAGCTACCTTTGGAGAAAAGTTGTGGGGAGGTTTAGTAGGTGGAGTAGAAGGAATTATCAAAGGAATTTTAGGCGCTATAGATCTATTAGCAGGAAAAGTTCTTCCATGGTTACTAGAAAAAATGGGATTAGATGATGCTGCGGGATTTTTCAAGAAAGTTTTCAATGAAGAAGAAGGTGGAGGATTATCTAAACATGTAGATTTCAGTGCTTGGGGTAAAAAATTAGGAGAAGCTTTATTCAATGTATTCAACGTAATGATACCAGATGCTATAAAAAGCGTAACTGGAATGATAAAAAGTGGAAAACAATGGTTAATTGATAAACTGGGTTTAGGAAATATTTTTGGAGAAGACGCAAAAGGCATCGATTTTAGTAAAATACTCGATAAATTCAAAATCAATTTCTCAATTCCAGAAATTAAATTTCCAGATATAAGTGCGTCAATAAAAAATTATGGAGTACAATTAGCAACAAAAATAGGTAGTTTACTACAACGTGTTTTTGATAGTATTGCTGGCGTTTTGCAAAGAATAGGAGATGAACTTCCGGACGACTGGGGAGGAGATGCGATGAGGAGTGGAGCGTCAACTATAAGAAGTTTAGGTAAAAATTTAAGTAGTAATATAGTAAGTGCTGCAAATCGTATACCCGCAGGTACGCCGGAAATGCCATCTACCGCTAGGCGCGCCGCTTTGCCTTCAGGTGCGGGTGTTGTACCTGGACCTCCACCCGCACCTGATGGTGGAGGTGGTACTACCGGTAGTGTAGTATCAGTGGGAGGATCCAAATATGAGTATATCACCACCACTATAATTAAACGAGTCGGAGATAAAACAGATGCAGCTAAAAATAGTTGAAGTTGACCTGAGTGAGAATGGTCAAGCTATTTACGACCGTCTTGTAGAAACACGGGTAATGAGCTAATGGATATTAGTAGTTAAGAGGCCCAAGACGAGCCTCTTAAAATGAACTACGCATAGAGAGAAGAAGTCGTTATGTCTCTTCAGCTAACTTCTTGAAGAAGGACATATCATCATCATCAGTTGACACTGAGTCGTGCGATGGCGTTGATGAAGAACCAAAGGTATCTTCTGCCTCAGTAACATCATCTGCAAACGACTGATTACTAGACGATACAGCTTCTAGACCGAGAACACGAGTCATTTTAGTTTTGAGTTCTACATAAGTCTTGAAGTTTTTAGCATCAATAAACTCTTGAAGAGAAAACTCTTTACCCCAAACAGTTTCGCGCTCATCATCTTCATCTAACAATGCAGACGGTGAACCAAACTCGGACTTATCGTAATTACGATAACCTTCGAAGTTGCGAATCTTCATACGGAAGTTTGCACCTTCCCACAAGTCAAATGGGTTAACTGGAGACTCGTCATCGAACTCCGGATGCATCAGGTCGTTAATCTTATCAAAGATTTTCTTACCGTACTTGTAAAGGTAAACATTACCTTCACGTTCTGGTCGTGCTGGATCTTTCACAACATAAATGTTGCTGATGTAAGAAAGACGACGTTTCTGTGCGCGAGCTTGTTCTTTACCGGCGTCATCACCACGATTCCAAAGCATCGTGTTGTGTTCACCAACTGGATCTTGTTCACCAAGAGTAGTCAGAGAGTTTTCGATGTACCAACCACCAGGACCTTGGAAACCATGTGAGAACAGACGAACCCATGGTAGACTCTCGCCTTGTGGCGCTGGTAGAAAACGGACGATTGCAGAGCCATTACCTGCTTTATCTACTTCTGGTTGCCAGAAGCGATCATCGCCAGCGGCCCTTTCACCGGACTGCATCTTGTTTGTTTCTTGTACGATTTTATCGTACAGTGACTTTTTGTTTTTCTTCATATCTGCGAATGTATTCATAAGTAATTACTCCGTATTGCGTTGTATTGCGTTGTATGTTGTTTTGTTCAACTGGTCCAGTATAACATATTTTAAATCGTTTGTCAACCATCAATTGGTAATGTTGCGTACATTGTATTATCTTTTAATAAACGATTTCCTTTTGCTTCTATTTCAAGGAGCTCCATTATCTTCTTATTGCGATTTAAAAGAGTGGCCGCAGTTTCTATTTCCATTTCATTTTCTTGGCAATAATGTAGGACAGCATCCATAATGTCCATTCTGCGCTCTTTTACAAGTCGTTCAATCTTTATACAAAAACTATTTGAATCTATCATGTCACCTCACATTTTTTCACGTTCTTGTTTTTCCCAAAAACGCAATTGTTTTTTAATATAATCTTTTATCATATAGGCCATTGATACATCACGCTTAACACATTCAATATGAAAACGACGTTTTAAGGCCTTCTCAATTCTCATATCTAATTTATCATCATGACCTTTCATCTTCTATAAAATATATGATTACCTATCGTTACGGTTCCTTTCACTTTATTCATCCAACGTGGACGAATTTGTTTTGTGTGAAAATACATCGCACCAAATGTAGGATCCTTATATTCACCTCCCATTATCTTTGCACTTAAAATTCTTATACTCTTATATAGTTTCTTATTTCTTGGTTTATCTGATATTTTGTCCTGTGTCCAAGAAAACTGACGATGTTGATAAACAACTTTACAAATTGAACTAGGATACAGTTTTGATTTTACACGATTCAGTGTAACATGTCCAACTGCTATCTGACCTAGTTTTGATTCTCCTCTTGCCTCATGATAGATGTTTAATGATAAACAATCTAGTGGCGTAGCAGCTAAGACAGCTGCTACCATAATTTCTTTAGACATATTACTTCTTATCGATAAACTCTTGTAACTTAGTTGCTTGGTTTATGATTTCTTCAGGAGTAAACATCTTAGGAAGATATTGAATATAATCTCTGTATAACTCCTTATTCTGTTCTGCTGCATCAAACAACAATGTGTGATATGCAGAAACATTTGTTTCATATTGCTTATCAAGCATATCTTTTGCCATTTGTAAAAGATCAAACCTTAGTTCATAGGGATTCTTACTCATCTTAGATTCCTCCATAACCTGCCCTACGCAGCCTTGCATCAAGGTCTGCACGGTCAACAGCTGATTCTAGATTGACACGGTGACGATTGTAGTAGATTGCTGAACGTGTTACAGCTTCTCTTTCTCTTGCTGCAATCCAAGACTTGAACCAATTTTTAATTTTACTCATAACTTTTCTCCTGTGTGTGTTGTGTGTGTAAAATGGGCCCTTTGAGTAACAAGGTGGAAACCCATACCCCGTGAGGTTTACGCGGCTAGCGCAAAGTCCTCAGTATAAACGTCATCGTTTGCGTTTAGTTTAGTTTGCTAGTTTTACATCATTCGCCTGATGAATCGTCAGTTTACCTTATCTCACCACGTCGAAACCTTGTCTGCCCCATAAAAAGTAATCTCTGATGGAAGACCTCTTTCTCTACAGTCTTGTCGTCAGCGCTAACTATCCATCACCAGGGGTGTATGGTTGAGATTACTTTTGGTGGAGCAGGGGAGAATCGAACTCCCGTTCGCAATGCCTCCAGTTTACATCATACGATCATATTTCCTATTTATGTATCCATTATACCACATTCAAGAATGTTTGTCAACCCCTTTGTAATCAGGTAACCCAAAAGGTTTTAAATTTAATCGTAAATCATATTTTTCAGTGTCTAGTAACACAGATTTCTTGCCCGCCTTCTTACTCTTAACAAAAGTGTACTTACCTGTACCACCTTTCTTCGCCTTGCGCATTTTTTTTCTTAAATCTAAATTCATTGCAATTTCATATACTCTGGGACGTTTTGATCCCTCTTCCTTTACCCACACTAAAAGTTTCTTTTCTTCTGGTAGTACCATATAATCAACCATCTTAAATTTCTCAGGCAACTTATTTGTAACAAAAGGATAACCTAGTATAGAAGGTAAAACACTCCACACGTATCCTAAAAAAACCATAACAAGTACAACGACAAAACTACCAAGCTTGTGTGAATTTTTACGATTGTAAACAGAAACTATTAAAAAATATATTTGAAATGATACTATAAAAGTAAGAGCTAAGAGTATTCCGAAGGAATCTGTATTTTCAAGAATATTGTCCATTAGAATCCTCTGAAATTATTATTCGAATGCGGAATTGCTCGTAAAGTTTTCTGTGCAAAAAATTGACCATGATCATTATGAAATTCGTGTATTTCTTCATTATCTATGCGAAATGAAACTAAATCCCTTTCTTCCCAAGGAATGTTCAGATTTAGTTTTCTTTGGTACAAAATCCTATACGGATTTAGTCCTACTATCGTAACCTCAACTTCATCATCAATTGATGGCGACCGTTTATTATATAAATGTAAATTCACATAATAATCTCCATCTTCCGGATAACCTCTAGCTGTAACTACTTCTCGGTTAATTTCAATCTTGCGAATTTCACCAGTTGAAGTTTCATATGTATCTATATTTAATCCCGTATCATCTCTATCTAAAAAGAAAGGTGCTTTTTGTTTTTGTCTAAAATGTAAAGGCGTGCCTTTACCTTCTGTTTTTAACCAAACATCTATATCATTATTACTATTTTTTGTCCACTCGACAGTAATAATAAATTCAGCTTTCTTAGGCGCATCCGATTTCTTTGTCGGCGGGTTCATATGTATCACCGCGATGATAGCAATAATAACAAAAACTGTGAGAAGATTAAAGAGGAAATCTAAAAATGCAATATCAAATTTAGTCTGATGTGAAGAACGCATATTCCACAGCCTTCATAGTTTTATCCCATAACAAAAGTTGCATCTTTAATAATAAAGAAGTGATTACTCCTACTAATGTGGTTATCATCGCAATGGATACACCCGTAGACATTTGTTGTATGCCCTTTGCTGCGTCTGAGGCATTCGTTAAATCAAGTCCGAATAAAGAACCTATGGCAACCATAAGACCTATTAGAGTTCCTAACATGCCCACGGTTATAAGATTTTCTGATATAAAGATTGGCCAATCACACGATTCTGGATGTTTTCCAAAAATCATGTGGCCACCTATCCAAAAAGTCGCAATTACATAAAGACATATAATACCAAAGGATATTCGCGTCATATCATATTCTACTAAAAATGAAAACAAATCATATCCCCATCCAGCCGTTACATATATCCAAAGAACGATTGTACATTGTAAAAGCAACCAGAGATTAAATCTCCATCTAATTTTCATTTTTAACCGGTCCTATTGTTTCACCGAGATTCTGCTTTCCATATTCTAACATACAATGTATGTCTTTGCCATTCGTTCTCACAACAATAAATTCAGTTGAAGATTCGTTGTGGAAGAATAAAATATAAGCATTATTTACTAATTGGGATTTTCCACTGAATTTAGAAATTTCTAATCCCTTTTCTTTAAGAAAGATACCGAATACATTTGAGTTCATACAATAGGATGGAGACGGCACTAGTTTCATTTTCATTTTTTTCTTTTCGGGTTTTTTTGGTTCTTCTTTATCAAATTTCTTCCAAAAAGGATCTGGAACTGGTGTTTGTGCGTTTACATTAAACACGAATGTTGCTAAAAGTACGATTCCGATAAAGGGTAACATTTTCATAAGACTGACCTTTTTGTGAAAAAATCATGATTAATATAATCACTATGACTTGATAGAAAAAATTGAGGTTTATCATTCTCAACAGCAATCAAAATTATGTTGTGGTGAATTTCATCACCATACATTTCTTCAAACATATAAGAATAAGCTGCACATTGTAAAAAATAATCTTCGATCCATTCTTTCTTTTTAGGTTTCGAAGATGTTTTAAAATCTATGATACAACGAAAACCGTCACAGTTAGCAATACAATCTACTTGTCCTGCTAATTTATATTTATGTGAGAATAAAAATGCTTCTTGTAAATAGACAGACGTAATATTAGTATCAAGATATGGTTTGACGCTGTTAAACATTTCAATCACATTAGGCATCTCACCACGAGTATAATATTCATTACCTTCTAAATATTTTTCTATAACAGCGTGTACTCTAGTTCCTCTATGCGAAGCAATTCTGCTGATACGATCAGCTTCTTCTTCACCGACTCTTTTCCGCCATTCTTGTAATGATTTTTTCTTTTCGGGATTTTTACCAAGAGCCGTAGTTATACTCTCATAAGTTTCATCTGTTCCTGGTATTTTGTACCTACGTCCTTCTGGTGTAGTCGTCCTTTCCATAGGATATGGTTCGTATTTCATTATTTCTTTCCACGAAAATGTTTATTAACAAGATTTCTACGCACAACAGACTTACTATCTTTTGTGCCATGTTTTTCAGCTAATGGAGAATAAGGATTTGATTCCGCAACTCTAGATAGAGTTTCGTTCCAACCAGCATCTGTTTTATCTTTAATACTAACACCAGTAACAATCATGGGTGATTGTGGTACTTGTTTTACATGTGTATTTTCTTTTAGAAATTCTGTCATCGTGCTGATAGAACAAAGTTCTTCCCAATACTCATCTTTTTCAGTATCATGGAAAATATATGTCGGCATCATTCTTCTCCTACATAATATTGCATCATAAGTTTAAACATTTTTTGTTCTCTACTGTATTCATTCTTATATAGTTCAGAAAAACCAGCCTTTGGATGTACGCGATTCAGTTCAAACTTACCGCACCAATAATCCGATTCATAAACATAATTTACTGTAGGATAATATCTACATTCACCAATCCTTTCATCCCTATAAGAAGTTTCTATCGGATAATAATAAACGCACTTATCACAAGACCATTTTTCTGGATTTGTGTATTCACTCATTATCGGTACTTCTTTTCCACGTTATAGTAATGGTTTGATTTCTATCAAACTCAATCTTCACATCATCACTTACACCGATTCGTTGAGCTCTTACAAGATCGATTAACATTTCACGGGTAATCACAAGTTCATTATACTCAACAGTTTTACGTTTTACACTCTTATCAAGAGTCATGCTGCTTCACTCCACCAAATACGAAAATATTAATTTAAATTCACCTTTACATTATCACTTATCGGAGCATATACCTTCGTACTGTTAGGATATGCGAAAATGAAATTTACATCCGGATTTGTTTCAATCAACCAAGCCAGAAATCTCATACGACCACGGGTATCTCGTAACACGGCTCTTGTTTCCATTTCATAACCGTTAGTACCATCATATAGATTTGATACAGCAACATTATCGTCCACAACGAGAAAATCAAAACCAAAACAAATCAGTTCTGTATAACCCATTTGTATTGCCTGTTGCATTGCAACCATACCGGCGTTTGATCTTGGCGTTTGTCCTGAAGTTATACCATAAACACCAAGAGGTTCATATCGTTCTTCTTCTGGTGGAAAAATGCACCGATTTAAATGTGTGTATGATTGTTTAATTTCTTCAATTATCTTATCGTCAATGGCTACAAGATAATCGGGGTCAAAATCACGATACAGCGCATTACAACCGAAGATTGTGCCTACATCACGGAGTGCTTCTAAATTAAGGTCTTTCCGAGAAGCACCATTACCTATAATGTAAGCTGTATTCGTTTTCATCTGTATCAAAATTCTCATAATGTTTTTTAGAACTACGAATTTTTCTCATATTCTTTTGATTTTTTCGTTTATTTTTTACATTACTGTAATTTCCATCATAGTCATCATCAAACGATTGCTTTGAGTTACGGAATGTCTTACCCATTGTACTATTTTTCTACCTCCCATTGTTGGGCTAATTGTGGATATGCGTCTAAAAACAACGATTTTGTCAATGTTTTGAATGGCATTTTTCTTTCTTTAATTTCAAGTAACAGTTTTGCGTCATCCGGATCCATTGCTTCAAGATACTCAATGAATATCTGTTCTCTTTTTGCAGAGCGCAAATTATCGTATCCATTGTTTTGTAAAAATACACCAAACTTACGCGCAGATTGAATCAATACGCCTTGTGTGTCAGCTTCTTTAGGTTGTGGTTTATACGGCGGCGCGCCTTCTGGCAACAACCATATGTATTTTGGATTAAAACACAAATCAATAATTGGACCAATTTGATCATAAACTTTTCGTAGTTCTGTAATTTTTTCGCCCTTTTTTCTCAACTTGGATACTCGTTCAAGTATCTCACAAACACCTTCGGCCATTTAAAACTCCTATATTACAAATAAAATATGAATCGCGATGTTGGTAGCATCCATTCATTCCAATTCTGTTTAAAAATCTTGCATCGATTCCATTAAACCTTTCATCTTATTTTTGATAAAATAGTTCATTAATAAACTACGATCATTTTCTTCGTAGTTCTCGTATATGGTATTTACTTCACCATGTATCCATGCGGGTATCTTACTTAAATCGACCAAAGCTTCATTACGACGATATCCACGCAACATTTCTTCATCACAAAAATTTTCAGGTTCCATGTTTACCCATGCATTAAGTTTATATTTACGAATTGGTTTTTGTCTTTTATTTAAAACAAATGTATCATCAGCTGATAAAAAATTAGGAACACCATCGCCTCTATCACCTTTCATAATATGTTCTTTAATATAGGTTGATGGATTATTGTGATTTATAAATTTCTTTTGCGTAGGACTATATTGTCTCACATTACCATATTTTTGTAACTGCACAAAATCTTTATCTGATGATAGAATTAAAATCTTTTCGCCATACGAAACTGTTTCGTTACCATGAATCCAGCAAATGGCTGCAATAACATCATCTGCTTCCGCTCGTTCTATTTGAATTACTTTGTACGGGAAATATTCTTTGAGCTCATCGCGCACACCATTTAATGTTTGAAAAATAACATTCCAGTCAAGGCCGCTTTCTTCACGGTCCTTCTTACGATGAGCTTTGTAATAGGGGAAAACATCTTTACGCCAATAGTTCTTATCGTCACAACAAATGACAAGTTCGCCATATTCGTTATGAAATTTAACACGATAAGAACGTAATGTGTTTAGTATCATGTGCCGAATAAGTTCGGGATCGAACAGTGATGTATCCGACGCAGCGAAGTTATCGGGTATGCCTCTAATAGCAGGAGAGTATCGTATTTGCTGCATTAGGTTAGAAATCATTACTTGGTTTAAATCCACGAGTATCAAATTAGTGTCCATCCTATAGTATTTATTCTTCGTCGCTTCGAGTCTTCGTTTTTTGCTCTATATCCACCAAAACCATTCGTGTTTATTGGTGGCACATTTTGGCCCCTGTAACGCTTTAAATCAGAGGCCAATAAATCATTCTCTTCATAGAAGGTATTAAATCTACCGAAAAGAACATGTGAACTACCTCGCGGGTCAATCACTGGTTAAAATCAATATATGTATTTATACTTTATTGATTTTAATCAAGTTGAGAATCATCGTCTTTCGCGTCTTCTTTCACACTATTAACTATATCTAGTATATGTGGAGTCATAGAATCTTCAAGGTCGCACGTATGTGCCCATGCGCTTCTAGCAATTGTTAACACATAACCCATTACAATTTCAAGATCCTCATTGTCGATCATAACCTCATGATATCCTAATTCTTCTGACATATAAGAAAGAAAACACTCAAATGCCTCGTCAACGTTTGAATATGTTATATCAAGAAGATTTTCTGGTTCGGTTTCTGGAGTAGAAATTGACTTTCTACTCGTAAAATCAATTACATTATTTGTGTTCATTTCACAATTCGTATAAGTATCGTATCTTTATTTATACGACCTTTCGGAATCTCTCCTTTTGTAGTCAGTTCATTCATTAATTTACGCAATACTATTTTACCGCCATTTTGCACCTTTGTCAAAACCTCTTTTGGTTTACGCAGACGTTTTACCATAGATTCTGTTTCGGAATAGTTCTGTAGTGTCGTTCCTTTCACACTGAACCCAGATTTATCAGCTGATACAAATTTTGTCAGTTTCTTATACTTAACATTGTAAGTCCACAACTGGCCGGCACCGATAATATCACTAGGATTAATACTGGCCAACTGCAATTCTGCAAAATTTCGCATAAATTGTAATTTTTCAATCTGTTTTGTTGACGTGACGACCCTTTTCTTACGAGTGCGACGAATTTTCTTACCATTGTTCGTATAAGTAAGAATATCAGCGTGAATTGTCTCTAAAAACGCAATCAATTTACGAATATGCAACGGTTTTAGATGTTTGTAACCTTCCACCAACTGCTTGTCTTTCTTCAACAAGACTTCCTGCAATTCCGCAATCAAATCATCATAAACTCCGATCATTTTCTTCGCAATCATCGGTTTAACTTCGTTTTTTGTCAAATATTCATATGCAGAAAACTTACTTTTAAACTTATTGGCTAAAAATTCGTCAATTTGACCTTCGAACTCACCCATAAACTCGCGAGTTTTTATTAAAACGCGATCTTGAATGGAAACAACCTTCCTTTTCTCTACACCTTCCTCTTTTTTCGCACGACCTTGAGCCCTTTGTAGTAATTTTTCAATACCGGTATCAAATTTTTCACGGCTTTTTGTCGGAAAATTACATCCGAGACTAGCCATTCGCGAAAAATAACACAAAGTTGGTGGAATTTCACTATCAGACAACAAATCCAACAGTTCCAACTCAGACAAATCACGAATGTAGTTATTCTTTAACAAAACTACTGCTTTCTTATTGTCATAAAAATAATTATACCAGTTAAGAGCTCTTATAATTTCATTTTGTGTAACTTCAACATCACTATTCCATACAGGCTCATCGCCCAATGCGGTCTTATCGTAACTCTTAGGTAGTTTTACTGTTGATTTTTTAACCATTTTTTAACTTCCGCAACTTACAATCAATATATTTTCTTCTTCATTCATTTCAAACTTTATCATTTTCTATATCACCAATTCTACATCCTACACTCCTATATAACTCAATTACCTTATCTCGCAATACATATGGATTCATCGCACCTTTTGATTCCTTCATGATAAAGGTTACCATATCCTCATGACTCTTATCATGCCACTCTGGACACTTCTTCGTATACTTTGCAGCATATATAATAAAGAGTTCAAAATTACTCTTCAATGCGTATCTCATATTAAACATATAATTATCATCGTAACACAGCTATTATATCACACTCTGAACCATTTGTCAACCCCTTTTTGAGATTATTTTTTATATTCTTATAAGAACGTAAGAACCCTAAGAAAAAACCCCTTATAAATCAACCACTTACGCTAAGTCATTGATTCCATTGAGAATTTAGTAGTTGACAAATGGGTCAGAGTGTGATATAATGGTATCACCATTTACACAATGAGAGTTAAAGAGTGAAAGCACGTAAAACTGTCAATATCGAATTCCTTATCGACCAAGTCAATTCCATGATACTCAATTCAGTTGATTCGGCTCGCGACGAAAGAATCGCGCTTGGTCTCTTTATTGAAAGGGTCCTTATGGAACACGGTTGTTATAAAGGATTCCGTTACCTTGACGAAATCGATATGGAAAAATCAACTAACGGTATGTCTAACGGTATCCGTAGAAATACAGATGGTGATAAGTGGGAGGATATCGATCACTCAAGAGTAATGTACGCAGCATGATTATCGCAAAAGAAACTACAGATTGGGATTGGAATCATACATATCTATTATCTGATGATAAAATGAAATGTCATGGTTATTGGAAATGGCAAGATAAGAATGACTATCATAAATTTTCAGTTCCAATAAAATTTGATAAACGCAAAAGAAAGTTCCAATATAAAAAGGTAAAGTAAATGTCATTGATGAGAGATTTGGTAGATGTATATCACATTATTGATGATAATGGAGAAAAGTTTGTTTGTGGTGAAAACGAATATACCTTCGAGGAATTCTGTTTAGCTCTTGAATACGAGGGTTTAACGACAGAAGATTTTGAACTGATTAATGAGGGTTCCGAAGTGGAGTCGGTAACCGATTGTATTGCTATTTGGAGAATTAAATAATGATTGTGAAATTAACGAAAGAACAGGAAGCTAAATTACCGACATATGTTGAGAAATATCTCAATGTGGGCTTGAATACTGACCGAATGGATAAGGCCGCCGCGACAGCAGCTGTGAAGTTGGCTTATGAAAGGGCAGGCCTGCCGATGCCGGAAGAGGTAATCTTTTGCACTGGTCCATTTGATTCAGATAAGAAAATTAAATACATTTCGGATGGCAAATTTAATGCGTTAAGTGGTGCTTACTTCGGTTCATTTAATGCGGCTCAGATATCTTATATACAATTTATGAATAACGAATTTGGTGATGAGCTTGAAGATGCGGGAGTGAATTTGCGTCTAATTGAAGGAATAACTAATATAACACATTATTGTGGTATCGTTAACATGTTTGATACTCATGTGTTTATTTCGGAACGTCCGATTGTCATTCGTTTTGATGATAGAAATCTGTTGCATTGCGAGGATGGTCCTGCTATTGCATACGAAGATGGATTTACTGTGTATTCTTGGCACGGTCAACGTGTACCGAAGACGTGGATCGAAGAAGGTGTTTCTGCAAAAGAAGCTCTGACTTGTGAAAACATTGAACAGCGCCGTGCGGCGTGCGAAATTGTTGGGTGGGATAAAATACTTGACGATTTGAATGTCGAAGTAATACATGAAGATGGTGACCCAGAGATCGGTACTCTGGTTGCTGTGGATATTCCAGATATTGGACGTGAACATTATTTACGTGTAAAATGTGGTACTGGTCGCGGTTTTGCTATACCAGTACCGCCTGAATGTAAAACTGCGCTTGAAGCGAATGCGTGGACATATGGTCTTGAATCTTATGAATATCGACCTGAAGTAAGAACTTAATAGGAGAAAAAATATGAAAACTTTTAAAAATATGGCGGCCCAGGGTGATTTTTTGATCATTCGAGTAAACGAATTACCTGAAGAATTGTATCCATGTGATATGAAAGACGGTAAATGGGTGGTTGCACACAGCGAAACTGGACACAATCATGTTATGGAAGCAGAACGTGTTCAAATGTTTAAAATAGAACTGAAGGACGACGATGCTGTTTTTGAGTTGTATCTGAATGTAGAAGAAGATACACCAATCGAGCATATTCGTTCCTACGATACACATGAGACTTTGAATGTTCCAAAGGGTTTGTACAAAATCCGTCGTCAACGTGAATACACGAGCGCAGGATGGCGCCGAGCTGCCGATTGATTGTAGAATCGGGTCAACTGATAAAAAAAGGGGGCCCCCCCTTTTTTTATAAAAAGTATTCCAATCTGGTTATAATGAAACAAGTCTCTGACTAAGTCCGTTGGCAAGTCTATCGACAAGTAAAAGAAAATCTTAAATGAAAGAAGTCTCTAACCAAGTCTCTAAACAAGTCTCTGACCAAGTCTCTCGCCAAGTCTCTGACCAAGTCTCTGGCCAAGTCTATCGACAAGTCTATGACCAAGTCCGTGACCAAGTCCGTGACCAAGTCTCTCGCCAAGTCCGTGGCCAAGTAAAAGAAAACCTTAAATGAAACAAGTCTCTAACCGAGTCTCTGGCCAAGTCGATGACCAAGTCGATGACCAAGTCTCTGGCCAAGTCTATTGGCAAGTCCGTGGCCAAGTCTCTGGCCAAGTCTATCGACAAGTCTATCGACAAGTCTCTGACCAAGTCTGTGACCAAGTCTCTGACCAAGTCTATGCCCAAGTCTTTGGCCAAGTCTTTGGCCAAATCGATGACCAAGTCTTTGACTAGGTGGAGTAAGAAGTGCTTGTACATATATTGGTGCAAGAAGATTTAAAGATATACCTACAAAAACTTCAATAAACTATTGACTTTAAAGGTCAACTATGTTAATATATAAAGAGTGTGAAAGCACTATTTTTTATTGTCTAACTTATAGGAGATTTAAATGAACAATGAAGACTCTAGACCTTAAACAATTCGCAGACGACAGAAGAATACCTATAATGGATTCTATTCAATTTAAAAATTGGACAGATGAAATAGGTAAAGAAAAATTTAGAGAATTATTATCTGAATATATTGCTGAACATAAACCAGAATTTCCTTTAAGTGTAATTTCATATGAGGAAATGAAAGACAATATAATAAAATTAAGTAATTTTGATACAAGTAAAATATGTACACCTAAAGACCAATCAGATAAAGTTGTGGGTGAAAAATATGATGACTATGAATATCCATATTCAAAATATGGTTTAGGTATTATAGATTCACCTGCTTATTATAATAAGTGCAGTAATTATTTTCATCAACATTTAAGATTAAATTGTTCATGTTATAGTTTTAGAGCACCAGTTGAAGTTTGGACAAGTGGTAATGCAAAAGAAATATGGAAAATTTTAGGTGCATTATGGAGAGGTGTAAATAGTACTAAAGATTTATCAGATAAAAGTTATAGAGAAGCAATAAGATTAGGTACATATATTGCAACACAATTTAAACCACTTGTTGCTAAAACAATATATGATATGACAAAAGCGAACACCGTATTAGATACCAGTTGTGGTTGGGGAGATAGACTTGCTGGTTTCTTTGCTAGTAATGCAACAGAATATTATGGTAGTGATCCAAATCCAAATACATATAAACAATATATGAAACAGATTGAGGAGTATAGTAAATTTTTTCCTAACAAGAAAGTTAAGATATACAATTGTGGTGCAGAAGATTTACCTTATGATGAACTACCAGATATAGATTGTGCCTTTACAAGTCCACCTTATTTTAGTACAGAAGAATATAACAAAGGTGGAGAGAAAGAAGAAAATCAATCTTGGTTCAAGTTTAATGAATATGAAAAATGGAGAGGCGATTTCTATTTACCAGTTGCAGAAAAAACTTTAAGTAAAAGTAAGTTTATGTTAGTTAACATTATGGATCCTAAAGTTAAAAATGTTAGATACAGGTCAAGTGATGAATTAATAAATAGACATAGAGATAAGTTTCTAGGTCAAATTGGTATGAGAATTAAGCAACGACCTAAAAGTGATAAGCTATTTAAAGATGATAAAGAAAAAGCTGACTTTAGATCCAAAACATATATAGAAAATGTATGGTGTTTCGGACCAAAAGATTATGATTTCTTTGAGTCAAGCAGAAAAGCGACATTGGAGAATTTCTTATGTTAGGAAAAGGAATGCCGATAAACAAAAAAGATTACGAAGATTTAAAACCTTATTACGATTACCAAAGAAAAGTTGCCTATAATAAAGAGCGAGTTATGAATATGGCAATGAATTTTGAAGGTCGTATATTTGACCAATATGGTCCAGTCAAGTCTCTCGCCAAGTCTCTAACCAAGTCTATCGACAAGTAAAAGAAAATCTTAAATGAAACAAGTCTCTGACCAAGTCTTTGACCAAGTCCGTAAACAAGTCTCTAACCAAGTCTATGACCAAGTCTATCGACAAGTCTCTGACCAAGTCCGTGACCAAGTCTTTGACCAAGTCTATCGACAAGTAAAAGAAAACCTTAAATGAAACAAGTCTCTGACCGAGTCTCTAAACAAGTTTTTGGCCAAGTCTCTGACCGAGTCTCTAAACAAGTTTTTGGCCAAGTCTTTGACCAAGTCTCTGGCCAAGTCTATCGACAAGTCTCTGACCAAGTCTCTGACCAAGTCTTTGACCAAGTCTTTGACCAAGTCTATCGACAAGTAAAAGAAAACCTTAAATGAAACAAGTCTCTCGCCAAGTCTCTTGGCAAGTCTATGACCAAGTCTATGGCCAAATCTATGACCAAGTCTCTAAACAAATCTCTGACCAAGTCTATGACCAAGTCTATCGACAAGTCTCTGACCAAGTCTTTGACCAAGTCTCTGACCAAGTCTGTTGGCAAGTAAAAGAAAATCTTAAATGAAACAAGTCTTTAACCAAGTCTCTCGCCAAGTCTCTTGGCAAGTCTATGACCAAGTCTCTGACCAAGTCTCTAAGCAAATCCGTAAACAAGTCTCTGGCCAAGTCTCTGACCAAGTCTCTGACCAAGTCTATTGGCAAGTCTCTGGCCAAGTCTATGACCAAGTCTATCAACAAGTAAAAGAAAATCTTAAATGAAACAAGTCTCTGACCAAGTCTCTTGGCAAGTCTTTGACCAAGTCTCTAAGCAAATCCGTAAACAAGTCTCTGACCAAGTCTCTCGCCAAGTCTCTAAACAAGTCTATTGGCAAGTCTTTAACCAAGTCCGTGACCAAGTCTTTAACCAAGTCTATTGGCAAGTAAAAGAAAATCTTAAATGAAAGAAGTCTCTAACCAAGTCTCTAAACAAGTCTCTGACCAAGTCTCTCGCCAAGTCTCTGACCAAGTCTCTCGCCAAGTCCGTGACCAAGTCTCTTGGCAAGTCTTTGGCCAAGTCTATTGGCGAGTCTTTGACCAAGTCTATCGACAAGTAAAAGAAAACCTTAAATGAAACAAGTCTCTGACCAAGTCTCTAAACAAGTCTCTAAACAAGTCTTTAACCAAGTCTATGACCAAGTCTATGACCAAGTCTCTAACCAAGTCTATGACCAAGTCTATGACCAAATCTATGACCAAATCTATGACCAAGTCTCTCGCCAAGTCTATCGACAAGTCTATGGCCAAGTCTATCGACAAGTAAAAGAAAACCTTAAATGAAACAAGTCTCTAACCAAGTCTCTGGCCAAGTCTTTAACCAAGTCTATGACCAAGTCTATGACCAAGTCTCTAACCAAGTCTATGACCAAGTCTATGACCAAATCTATTGGCAAGTCGATGTCCAAGTCTTTGACCAAGTCCGTGACCAAGTCTATCGACAAGTAAAAGAAAACCTTAAATGAAACAAGTCTGTTGGCAAGTCTCTGGCCAAGTCTCTAAAGTCTCTAACCAAATCCGTAAACAAGTCTCTGGCCAAGTCCGTGGCCAAGTCCGTGACCAAGTCTCTAAACAAGTCTTTAACCAAGTCTATTGGCAAGTAAAAGAAAATCTTAAATGAAACAAGTCTATGACCAAATCTATGACCAAGTCTCTCGCCAAGTCTATCGACAAGTCTATGGCCAAGTCTATGACCAAGTCTCTGACCAAGTCTCTGACCAAGTCTATGACCAAGTCTGTTGGCAAGTCCGTGACCAAGTCTATTGGCAAGTAAAAGAAAATCTTAAATGAAACAAGTCTCTAACCAAGTCTTTGACCAAGTCTATGACCAAGTCTCTAACCAAGTCTCTTGGCAAGTCGATGACCAAGTCTATTGGCAAGTCTTTAACCAAGTCTATGACCAAGTCTCTTGGCAAGTCGATGACCAAGTCTGTGACCAAGTCCGTTGGCAAGTCTATCGACAAGTAAAAGAAAATCTTAAATGAAACAAGTCTCTAACCAAGTCTATTGGCAAGTCGATGACCAAGTCTATGGCCAAGTCCGTGGCCAAGTCTCTGACCAAGTCTCTGACCAAGTCTATGACCAAGTCTGTTGGCAAGTCCGTGACCAAGTCTCTAACCAAGTCTATCGACAAGTAAAAGAAAACCTTAAACCTTAAATGAAAGAAGTCTATGACCAAGTCTATCGACAAGTCTTTTGGCAAGTAAAAGAAAACCTTAAATGAAAGAAGTCTATCGACAAGTCTATCGACAAGTAAAAGAAAACCTTAAATGAAAGAAGTCTATGACCAAGTCTATTGGCAAGTCTATTGGCAAGTCCGTGGCCAAGTCCGTAAACAAGTCTCTGACCAAGTCTATGACCAAGTCTCTAAACAAGTCTTTAACCAAGTCTCTAAACAAATCTATGACCAAGTCGATGACCAAGTCTATCGACAAGTAAAAGAAAACCTTAAATGAAAGAAGTCTATGACCAAGTCTCTAAAGTCTCTAACCAAATCCGTAAACAAGTCTCTAACCAAGTCACTGACCAAGTCACTGAACAAGTCTATCGACAAGTCTCTTGGCAAGTCGATGACCAAGTCTATTGGCAAGTCTTTGACCATCTTTGGCCAAGTCGATCGGCAAGTAAAAGAAAACCTTAAACCTTAAATGAAAGAAGTCTATGACCAAGTCTATCGACAAGTCTATCGACAAGTCTATCGACAAGTCTTTGACCAAGTCTGTGACCAAGTCTATGCCCAAGTCTCTGACCAAGTCTATCGACAAGTCTTTTGGCAAGTAAAAGAAAACCTTAAATGAAAGAAGTCTATCGACAAGTCTATCGACAAGTCTTTGGCCAAGTCTGTGACCAAGTCTGTGACCAATTATGCCGTATGTGTGCAGATAAGTCGGTCGCAGCGTTTGCTAAAACTTAAATCAGACTAACTAATCATTAGGTAAAAACGACCTCTGCACCTTTCCGGTTTTTTTTCTTTACGATATATGAAAACTTCTGGAGTCCAGGGAGAGTCCAGAGTGTAAAACAGCCGAAGTAAAAACGTCTCCTGGTATTTAAAATTTTGCATGCAACTCTCGCACACGCGCGCGCGCCGGTGGGCATTTTTTTCGGTTTTCTGTCGCTTTCCGACAAGAAGCTGTCGCATCCAGATAAGACTTTATGTCCAACCATGTTATAATGGCCACACTGAACGAAACGAACCGGTGAGACAGAA
>Ga0233415_10000447_pt1 | contig 19479 bp, 20 predicted proteins | sample Na_anoxic_12_MG_FD_188631 | JGI IMG/M metagenome (GOLD analysis project Ga0233415, IMG submission 188631) | Seawater microbial communities from Saanich Inlet, British Columbia, Canada - Na_anoxic_12_MG | ecosystem: Environmental > Aquatic > Marine > Inlet | place: Canada: British Columbia... | reverse complement strand
TCTTAGGGATATTGCTACTTCATATTTTGAAACCGCTAAAGACCCCATAGTTTATTCGGACTCTTGGGTTGCTGATACACAAAAAGAAGATTTTGCTCTTATAACGATACTAAATCCCTGTAAATACATGTATATGGAATACCTTGGCACTCGATATGGGAAAGAGTCTAACTTTCCTATGTTTGAATCTCCCGCATTCGAAGAATTAGCAAAGTATGTTGCACATTCCAGCTATTTTAGCGACTATCGAAACTCTCTACCAAGGGGGTCTTCTCAAATCGGTATTTATCATTCTCTTAAAGACGCAATTACGAATTCAAAAGCACATTTCGAATACGACTTTGGATATAATTGGAAAAAAGAACCTTTAAGAGATGAAGCATTAGCAAGAGCAGTGTTTGGAGAGCGTAGCTACTTTGCAGAAACTGACAGATTTACAATCGGTAAAAATCTTTATCAGTTTGAAAATATAACAATCGACTTAAATCCTCAATCTCTACCAATCGAAAACATTTGCGAATTTTATGCTGGAGAGCAAGAGTTCAGACTTTTCAGAGAAATACTAGTTAAAAACTTTAAAGATGTGTATACAATTGAGAACATCATTGAAATAGCTACTGAGTTGAATGATGGTGTAGAGCCTTTATTTTGGGATTTCAGTAAAGGTGAAAGTGGTAATTATGATTTAAGTAAGCAAAAAATGGCTACATGGGAAGAAGAAGACTATGATGAATGGTTGTATCGACAAAACCCTTACTTAGAATCTGAATTTGGCAAGGTTGTAAACCCAGAAACAAATGACATTATTTGGTATCATGGTTCATGGTTTGGAAAACTTGATCGGTTAAAAGCCTATAATCCAAGACAGTATTATGACGCAACGTATTTCTCATCTTCTGAAAAGTTAGCGACTGAGTTTGCTACAGGCGAAATGGCTTGGTTAGGTGCTTATGAAGAAGCACCACGTATGAAGCGTAGTGGATATTTGCACTTTGTAAAGATTGACGATGTTAAGCTGTTAGACCCAGATAAAGTGTTTAGTGATAAAGAACAACTGCTTTTAACTGATGAGGGTGTAATCCTTGTCCAAACTTTAAGTGATTTAGGTATAGAAGATAGTGAGATTGAAACGTGGCTTAAAAAGTTTAGGGGAGGCAGGTTTCATGCTTTTTCAAAAAGTAATGCAATTTTCCCAAGTTTAATTGGGGCAATGGAGAAGTTAGGGTATAATGGTTGGTTCGAACGTGAAATTGTCACTCCTTTTTACTCTAAACACGAACACATTAACATTGCACTCTTACATCCAGACGAGGATGCTAAACTTGTCGGTGGACACATCATCAAGAGAACTCGTAAATTTTAAAGAGAGAAGGTCGAATATGTTAGACGACGATTTAGAAATGCTCATCATAAATCAAATAAGATTACAGAAAAATGTAAAAGGCTTGTTGAACAATGAGCATTCAAATGTTAATAAAGTAGTCGAAAAACTAAGAGTCTTGAGTGGAAACACAAATGAACTCACTGCTGAGTTATCAGGAGAATCGGTATCAAGTGGATCGAGCGAGTCTAGCCTAAATACTTCAGAGTATGGCTTTTATGTAGACCTTGTAGACCGAAGTGAATCTTTACAAAAGGCTTTAGAAGTCAGTAGAGTATGGTCTAATTTATCAAATGAAAATAAAGAGCTAATTTTAATAAATATGATTACTGATGCAAGATTAAAGAGAGTGCATGACTCTTTTATGAAGCTATGTAAAGAGACAGGACAACCATTAAATAGTGAGTTGTTAGATTTGCTAAAATGGTTTGTGTTTTTATTGAATTTGTCTAGAACAGATACCCACAAAGCGAGTTTGTTTGAGCCAATAATAGGTGACTACTATAGAGGAGAAACAATGCAATCTCTCGAAAGGGTAGTAAGCGGCAAAGTTAAAAAAGTTCTACTGCCACAAATACTTGGAATGCGATTAAAGTCCCTCGTTGTAGTCCAATCCAATTAGGAAGAGAAGGTCAAATATGTCAGACGACGATTTAGAAATACTCATCATAAATCAAATAAGATTACAGAAAAATGTAAAAGGCTTGTTGAACAATGAGCATTCAAATGTTAATAAAGTAGTCAAAAACCTAAGAGACTTGAGTGAAAACACAAACGATCTAACTACTGAGTTATCTGGAGAACCTGTATCGAGTGGGTCTAGCCTAAATACTTCCGGTTATGACTTTTATGTAGACCTTCTAGATAGTAGTGACGCTTTGAAAGTAGGGCTTTACATAACTAATAGAAATGGGCAGCCAGCCGGTGCTGCGGGCAAAATGTGGAGTACTTTGTCAAAAGACTTAAAACTATTCTACATTGTGCAAAAGTCAACAGACACATTAATAAAAGAAGTTCATAAGAACTTGCTTGGTATGTGTAAAGCGGAAAATGAAACACTGTCTAACGATTTTGTAGAATTCTTACAGTTTATGCTAAGTGTTCGAAATCTGAGTTTTGCAATAGAAGACCAAGCACATTTGTTCTTTCCTAGCGGCATGCGTTTTGAAAGATCAGAAATGATCGCTACACAAGAAGTAATGAGTGGTGATGTCGTTGAGGTTTTAGTTCCTGGAATACTCGAATTAAAATTGAAAGCACTTGTTGTTGTCAAGTAACTACATATTACTTTAGGTTGCTCATCATAGTCCACCCCAATTAGGAAGGTATATTAATGAAAACTATTGCTGCCATACTCTTGTGCATGCTGAGTGCTTGCACACCCCCACAACCAAAACCTTGTAATGCAGATTCTGCTTGGATTACGAATCCTACAATGCCAAGTGAAGTTGCTTCAACCGAAAGTTTCTGTGATTTCTATCAGTTCTCTTGGCAGTGGTTTTTGGCACAAGTCAGTTTAGCTCCCCAAAGCAATGAGTTAGTTCTGTTCCAAAATCGAGCATATGAACCCGGTGGAGGAACTAATCAATGCGGAAACCAACCTATCACAGGACTGCAGGGTGCGGTTCAAGCACTTTTGCTAAGAGCAATCAAGCCTTCAGAGTTCGAAGAACTGCAAGCTGATGGGAATGCTGTCTACGATCAAAGCGGTAATGTGCTTTACTATAACATCTTCTACTCGCAGCAGTTTTGTAATGCCAAGTCTGATAGCTTTGTAAAAGGCACTCTAGAAGCTAAAGTGTCTTGGGGAATCATACCCGAAGATACTACGCACACGTACTATACGATAAACGCCAAAATACCTAATACAGACAAAGAGGTAAAATTAGGTATGCTAGGTATTCACCTTGCCATTTGGACACCTAATCACCCAGAAATGATTTGGGCTACATGGGAGCATAAAGCTAACGCACCCTTATGTAATGGTTCAAGTGTTTCAGAAGATTGGACTCTTACATCACAAAATGCAGCTCAATGTTTGAAAGAGAATCCACAGAGTCAAAGTGGACCACCAAACTCCAAATGTGACTCTTTTAAGTTCAACACCCCCGAACATCAGAGTGGTACACCTGCACCTACAGGAACACCTAATAATGTGTGTCGAGAGTATGCTTATGGGAATCAAGAGGGCAAATCTGTGAATGGAAATGATAATGCCACTAATCTTGCAGCCATCAAAGACTTGAATGACGACCTTGTTGGGCCAAATGGACTCTTGACAAAACTGCCTGCAAATAACCCAATGTCTGTGTGGTCTAACTATAACATGACAGGTGCATTGTGGACTAAGAATGGTGCTGAATCGGGTTCTCCACCTATTCCAAGTAAGCAAGGGAAGCCGAATGTGAATAGTCCTCAGAGAGGTTCTTTAGAACTTACCAATATGTCGATGGAGACTTTTCAGCAAGGGGATTCTTCTTTTGTACCCAACTGTTTTGGTTGTCACCTTTATAAAAAGAGCAATCCATTGAGTGTGAGTCATATCTCTCGATTCCTATTACCTCAATAGAAGATCGTGACTAACCTATGCCTTTTGATGTATTTTACAAATTGGATGGGCTTTACGCTCTTGCAGAACACGACCCCGAATTCGAGAATGTTGTGGATGATACTTTTGGAGAAATGGCTAGATACTATCACCAATCTGTCGCTACTCCACACAGAATACTAGAGACTAAAGCAGTTAAAGTGCAAGAATTGAATACTTTGAATGAATATCCTATTCTTGTGGAACGACCTATGCAAACACTCAAAGTTAAAAACTACACTTGGGTAGGTCCAAAAGGAAGATTGCTTCGTGTCGAGGGAGATAAGATTGTGGAGTCTCTGTTAGGTAATCTTTATGAAATGCCTAAGCTCTATGCTGTTGCTGAAACTCCTAGAGAGTTAACACTGAATGAGATAGAGAAAAGTATTCCATTCTTCACCGGATTCGTGAAACCTTTTACCCTTACTGAGCAGCAATACTTGAATTTCAAATCCGATTACGAGGACTATGGAGAAGAAGACTATGCTGATCTATCTGAAGAAGATATAGGCAAGGTCTTTTTTGAAGTTGTTGATGGACACCATAGGAGTATAGGGGCAATACTGAGTGGTGATCCGTTTGTATATGCAGAGATTGTTCCGGAAGTGTATATCCCTTATCGAGAATGGGTTTTACAAGGCAGAGACACCGACCACAAAGACTATGTGCTTTTTGCCTACTTAGATAAGCATTTGCTATAGCCACCTTTTTTGTAAAGAGTTATTATGGCATGCCCTATATGAGATAGAACGTGAAAAAATACGCTCTACCCTTTTTTGTAAATGACATTTTAGTTAACCGAATACTCGTTGTAAAAAAAGCCCTATTTCCTCGTATTTTCACTGTCATTTACAAAAAAGGGTGCATACAAAAGACGGGCGTTTCTTGTATTTTTGCGTCAAATCAGCGTTAAAAAAACGTATAATTACTCTGGCACGACCAAAATGAGATAGAATCGAAAAATTATGAATCGGCATATTCGCTATGTTAGCGTAAGATTGACTTTTGTAGAAGATGAGGACTAATCTATGCCTATTACTTATGATGACATAAAACACAGATTACAACCACCATTAGATTGTTCTGAACTAAAGGACTTACGTGGTGAGTATGTCCACAATCGCTTAATTATCAATTATGAGAATACAGACTTTACAGGTTGTGTATTGTTCCATTGCTTCCCTGGTGGAATAGAAAATGCACTAGAAATAAATCCTGCACAATCCAAAGATGATCTGACCTTGAAAGGGGCTAATCTTCAAGATGCAAATCTTGCAAACGCTAATCTTCAAGGGGCTAATCTTAAAGGGGCTTATCTTATAGGGACTAATCTTATAGGGGCTGATCTTGAAGGGGCTGATCTTATAGGGGCTGATCTTGAAGATGCTGATCTTACAGAAGCTGATCTTACAGGGGCTAATCTTGAAGATGCTGATCTTACAGAAGCTGATCTTACAGAAGCTTATCTTCGAAGGGCTTATCTTAAAGGGGCTAATCTTAGAAGGGCTTTTCTTTACAAGGCTGATCTTGAAGGGGCTAATCTTAAAGGGGCTAATCTTGAAAAGGCTAATCTTTTTGAGGCTAATCTTCAAGATGCAAATCTTGCAAACGCTAATCTTCAAAATGCTAATCTTCAAGAGGCTGATCTTCAAGGGGCTAATCTTAAAGGGGCTGCTCTTACAGAAGCTAATCTTGCAAATGCTAATCTTGCAAATGCTAATCTTCAAGAGGCTGATCTTGAAGGGGCTAATCTTGAAGAGGCTTATCTTGCCTGTGCTGAATATGACAAAGACACTCGTTTACCTGATACAATCACTAAAGAACAATTAGACTCAATGTTCTTTGTAGAAGATGAGGACTAACCCATGCCGATTACTTACGATGACATAAAACACAGATTACAACCACCATTAGATTGTTCTGAACTAAAGGACTTACGTGGTGAGTATGTCCACAATCGCTTAATTACCAATTATGAGAATACAGACTTTATAGGATGTGTATTGTACCATTGTTTCCCTAGTGGAATAGAAAATGCACTAGAAATAAATCCTGCACAATCCAAAGATGATCTGACCTTGAAAGGGGCTAATCTTATAGGGGCTGCTCTTACAGAAGCTAATCTTTTTGAGGCTAAACTTGAAGGGGCTGATCTTGAATGGGCTAATCTTTCAGGGGCTAATCTTATAGGGGCCAATCTTCAAGGGGCTAATCTTCAAGATGCAAATCTTGCAAACGCTAATCTTCAAGGGGCTTATCTTAAAGGGGCTGATCTTCAAGGGGCTGATCTTACAGGGGCTTATCTTAAAGGGGCTAATCTTATAGGGGCTAATCTTGAAGATGCTAATCTTTTTGAGGCTAATCTTATAGGGGCTGATCTTGAAGGGGCTAATCTTATAGAAGCTTATCTTATAGGGGCTGATCTTGAAGATGCTGATCTTACAGAAGCTGATCTTACAGAAGCTTATCTTCGAAGGGCTAATCTTCAAGGGGCTAATCTTTTTGAGGCTAATCTTACAGAAGCTGATCTTACAGAAGCTGATCTTTCAGACGCAAAGTACGATGAAGAAACAGGCTTTGAGGATTCAAACATCACCCAAGAACAGCTAGGCTCAATGATCTTTGTAGAAGATGAGGACTAACCCATGCCGATTACTTACGATGACATAAAACACAGATTACAACCACCATTAGATTGTTCTGAAATAAAGGACTTACGTGGTCGGTACTTCTATAATCGACTCATTACGAATTATGAGCATACTGATTTTACAGGATGTGTATTGTTCCATTGCTTCCCTAATGGAATCCCAAATGCACTAGAAATAAATCCTGCACTATCGGAAGAATATGTGACTTTAAAAGGGGTCGATCTTAGAGGGGCCAATCTTAAAGGGGCTGCTCTTACAGAAGCTAATCTTAAAGGGACTAATCTTGAGGGGGCTGATCTTGAAGGGGCTAATCTTATAGGGGCTAATCTTTTTGAGGCTACACTTGAATGGGCTAATCTTGAATGGGCTAATCTTGAAGGGGCTAATCTTGAATGGGCTAATCTTGAAGGGGCTAATCTTGAAGGGGCTGATCTTCAAGGGGCTTATCTTTTTGAGGCTAATCTTCAAGAGACTACACTTGAATGGGCTAATCTTGAAGATGCTTATCTTGAAGGGGCTAAATATGACAAAGACACTCGTCTGCCACACATAATCACCCAAGAACAATTAGACTCAATGTTCTTTGTAGAAGATGAGGACTAACCCATGCCGATTACTTACGATGACATAAAACACAGATTACAACCACCATTAGATTGTTCAGAAATAAAGGACTTACGTGGTCGATACTTCCATAATCGCTTAATTACCAATTATGAGAATACAGACTTTACAGGATGTGTGTTGTTCCATTGTTATCCTAGTGGAATACTAAATTCACTAGAAATAAATCCTGCACAATCAGAAGAAGAAGTGTCTTTGAAAGGGGCTGATCTTAGAGGGGCTGATCTTTGGGGGGCTAATCTTCAAGGGGCTAATCTTTTTGAGGCTGATCTTTTTAGGACTAATCTTGAACATGCTAATCTTTATAAGGCTAATCTTAAAGGGGCTGCTCTTACAGAAGCTAATCTTTTTGAGGCTAAACTTGAAGGGGCTGATCTTCAAGGGGCTGATCTTACAGAAGCTAATCTTCAAAAGGCTCATCTCAAAGAGGCTAATCTTAGATATATAGATTTTAGTAAAGCACTTTATGTTTCGGGAGCAGACTTTAGTAATGCAGACCTTGAGGGGAGTGTCTTCACTGGCGGTCTTTTAACAACCGATAATCACTCCTTCGGTTATGTTGATTTTGAATATGCGAATTTACGAAAGGCTGATTTCAGTAATAGTGCAATAGATGTGGTTGATTTTACAAATGCCAATTTAAGTAATTCAGACTTTTACAACACAGAGTTTGGAGAAGACGTAAGGATAGATGGTGCAAACTTCTCAAATGCTGATTTATCATATGCAAAACTTACGTACACTTCAGCTCAAAAAGTCTCTTTAAAAAGTGCATCGGTAATAAATGCGAACTTCTCTAACTCAGATTTAAATGAATTTGACTTTAGTAAGGCTAACTTAGATGGAGTTGATTTCGAAGATACAACACTTGAAAATTGTAATTTTAAATCTGCAACTTTGATAGCCGCTGACTTAAGAGGAACTGTATTCAGAAAAGGAAATGATTTGGAAGGGGCTAATCTTTCAGGGGCTGATCTTGAAGGGGCTAATCTTATAGGGGCTAATCTTAAAGGGGTTTATCTTATAGGGGCTAATCTTATAGGGGCTGATCTTACAGAAGCTGATCTTACAGAAGCTGATCTTTCAGACGCAAAGTACGATGAAGAAACAGGCTTTGAGGATTCAAACATCACCCAAGAACAGCTAGGCTCAATGATCTTTGTAGAAGACGAGGACTGAAAAATGCCGATTATTTATTTTTACGATACTTAGCAAAAATAAAAACTCCTACGACACCCAATCCTCCCAAAACCCACCATTTCGTATTTGAAGATTTCTCGTTTTTGAGTGCTGGAATGTTAGTGTCCACATTCTCCATAGTACTATAGCTTTTCAAAAAGTTTTCTTTTGTGATAGGGGGTCTATTGTTCTTTACAAAAAAGTCATTTCTCTCCTCATTATAGAAAGGAGAAAAATACTTAAGCAAGTTTTCAGAATCGGTGGAAAAATTAATCCTGCCAGACTTCTTACTGTAATTAATAAGATATTTAAATAATTTTTTAGGTGGTTCACTTACCAATCTATAAAACTCATCTTCTTCAAGTTTTAATGCCCTCTGTAGAACACCCTCACACTTTATTCCAAAAGTTAGATAGTTTTTTGCATCCTCTAAAGGCACTTCAAAAAGCCTACTGACTTCTTCATCTGAGAGAATATACAAGATACAAGATCGTTCAGCAGCTAGATTGTATAGAGCATCAAAGCTATGAATGCCGAATAGACTGTTATCATTAGTACTCAGGTATTCGACTAGAGGGACACCCCTACCAACAGAATCAACGACCCCTACCCAACTAGTATTATTGTTGGGTTTTTTCCCAAGCCCTTCAGCAAAAAATCGTGTCTCGAACTCGCCATCCGACAGTGCTTTCCCCCAACTCATTTGTTTTTGCGAAAACTCGTCAAGTACACTTTTGTAATTGACGGCTTTCGAATAAGGTGTTTGGAGAGTAAAAAAGAGAGGTGTATCAAATTGTTTTTGCCCGATAGCTTCTACATGAACTCCAATGTAGGTATGTGCGGCGATTGTGTCATACCCGCGTGCTAAAAGAGTACCTAAAAAGGGAGCAACTTTTACGAAGTCTGATAAGCTATCGTCGTAAGCTAGTGACCCAAGAGCTTTGTTCAATTGCTCTTTGAGTTCTTTAGTGGATTTAGTGTTCAGGTCCATACTTTTCGCCTTTCTTATGAAACATAGGCTCAGACTACCCCCTTACGCACTATGACTGCAAGATTCGTTATTGACAAATAGACTCTTTGTGTTAATGTTCCGATCTCCCCTAACAACATACAAAGGAGAATGTATGTCACCTTACACAAATCACTTCCCTATCCCAGCAGAAGAAATCGCACAAACCACATATAACAAGCTAAAAAAAGAAAATCGTATTGACGAGTGGTATGAAGCGAATAAAAATGCTAAGGGGTTAGACCCTAAGAACAACATTTTAGACGAAGTTACAGTGATTCTTGTATCTAAGATCAAAAAAGAGAAAACTGTAGAATAGTATGAAGTGTAGAGAGCCTAAAACATCGAAAGAGTACCTTACAAGGTCTACACAAGATGTTGCTTTCATTATGCAGCAAGCAGATGACGAAGACATCGAGTTTGCACTTGCCGCAGACTTCCAAGTATGGCCCTTTTTTACAAAGTTCTTAGAAGAAAACAACATATACCTTGATCCTATTGTCGAAGACATTATACTGATGAAATGTGACGTGTTTGTGGATGCGCTATGCAAGTTCAAAAAAGTCTACAAAGTAAAACGACCTTACAAGCAAGCTCGTGAGTTAGGGATTGATCTTCCTAACACATATACCAACACGATAAGTGGAATAGGGTATAGTTATCCTTCTGGGCATGCGGGGCAGTCTAGGTTTTATGCTCATGCGATCATGCAAACTGCAGGCAATCAGATTTCAGATGAGGTTCGCTTTGAACTGTTCAATCTTGCAAAACGGATTGCCTTTTCAAGGATTCAGCTAGGAGTGCATTACCCACAAGACATACGAGAAGGTGAACGATTGGCAGATCAAAGATTTGGGTTCTAAGTGTAAAGTAAGGTAGAATAACCCAAACTTTATGGCCCGGAGTCAAATATGCCTACTAACATAACAGTCACGAACCCTGCTTCAAATGAGATTGTCGTTTCTTCTTCTTATCTACAAGGTGCTGGCTCGGTTAATCGACTAGGTGCTTCCCAAATAGAACATACTTCAGCAACGAATGCTTTGTCGAACGATATCTTTTTTAAGTTCTATCGGTGTAGTGATACAGGGGGAACAAAAGTATACTCGGCATTGGACATTTCGGCATCTATTGCCGACAGTAATATAGAATCTCAATTTCTGACAATGCTTCTCACTCAGTATTATGGGGATTCGATTATTGTCAATGATATAGGAGGTTCATTCTCAGACATTGCGGAACGTCTGAGTGGAATTGCAGTTGGGAGTCAAACAACAAACTTATCAAGTACATTGACTATGACACCCTCAGGAGCCAGAGGTAACTATGTCGAATTTGTAGGTATGGGGTTAGGGTCTTGGATTGGTGCAAACTTCATAAATGGAGACTCAATCAATCGAGCAACACCTGTTTGGGGTACAAGAGTAGGGCAGGTGCATTTAACAACAGTAGACCCACTAAGTACTCCTATTGATGCTTTATACGACAACTCGGATTCGGGATGTTGGCAGTTCAATGATTGGTTCAATTCTGATGGGATCATCGTCTACACAAACTTACTTGGAGGTTCTTTTTCTGCTCAAGGTTTAAGTTGTTGGTCACAGTTACTGTGTGTGTGGCCGATACTTGCCGATACTTTAAGTGCAGATTATGCGTGTATGTTCAATAACCTAGATCAGTCTTTTCTGAAGAGTGGACTAGGTTACTTTGATCGTTCGGGTAGAGTTTCGGGTGCAGATGGCCTATACTACGGATGGGCTGGGAATTATCTACAATCTATATTCAATGATTGGGGAATCCCTGTAATCAGTCCTATTTGGAGTATGTCTGACTTAGCACTTGCTGCGTATGCAACATATGGAAGTATAGGGGGAAACGCTTTGAACAATTATGGATCACTTATAGATCCGTCAAAAAGGTGGAGGTTTGTGGGTCCTACTGCGGATTATAACATAGATGCAGTTAATGAAAAGTCAGCAAGGTCTTTATTTCCAACTTTGTGGGCAAATGAATGTCGAAGAGGCAATTCCAGTACGACCCAATCAGCCATTCCTAGTTTTGAGTCTAGAGCGACGACAACGCTTGGATATGCTTCTGTTTCAAATTACTTAGCGGCTTCTCTTGGGACAACTACTGAGGGTTACAATGCGCATATTTACAAGTACATTTTAAATAACTCTTTTGGGTCAAATACGCCCACATCTACACGAAGCTATATTAATACCACTAGTTTTTCGTGGGCAAGTAAGCTTGCAAGTCAGCCTAGCCTTGGTGCATGTTTTACAGACAGTTCTTTGTCAGAGCCTAAATATTTTCCTGCAGCACACGATGACTTCTATGGTACAACTGTAGGAACTTATGGCGAAGCACTGCGAGATCGGATTGAAGATGGTGCGATCATTGTAGTCCAAGGGAACACTGCTTCAGAGTCAACTGCAATCCAAAATTGGTTATACACACCTTAATGTTCAATTTGAAACTTTGGGCAGACAGTGAATCCAAAGAATCACCTTTGATTATCGTCATTCCGGGGTTTATGAATGAAACCTCAATAGATGAGCCTCTTTCAGGTTGGTACGAGCAAATCACACGTTTTGCGAATGAACATTCGTTCAGTGCAGGAGGTGTATATTGGGAATCAGGGAATATTGTCAATAATAGAGTTAATTCTCTAGAAACATACAAGTTATCTAAAGGATTACTTTCAACCTGGAAAGATTCTTTGAAGAAAGCAGACAAATTAGTTCTTCCCTTAAGACGAGTATTGAAAGAGATTGATCGACCTATTATTCTTGTCGGTCATTCTTTGGGTGGAAGAATTGCCTTGAAGATTGCAGAGAAGTATCCCAAAGACTCAATACAGTCGATTGTCGCACTTGCCCCTGCCTATGAGAACACACTTTGCAAATACGATAAGATTGAGTCTTCTGTAAAAAAGAACATTGTCATTTGTCACTCAAACAAAGATATGGTATTACAAGGTTTGTTTTCTGTGGGACAAAACTCGAAAGATGTTCTTCAAGGAGTAAAAGCCCTAAAGAACAAAGACAAATGGGGAGTCTTAAAAGCTCTTTCCCAAGTTGTCACCCATAGAGTAACAAACCCGGCACTTGGAGTGAGTGGCATTCCAAGGCAACACCAAACAGAAAAGTTTATCGTTCAAGATTTCACACCTTTAGGACATTTAGGTTACTGCAATGAACTTTACAAAATACTATGTCAGTTTAGAGAACACTTATGAATACACACATCACCCTTATGAATCTACCTTTAGGAGTTAACGTACAAAACCCAAAAAGCGTATTTGAGTTTATCACCCAACATTTACAAATTGAGATACCTAAGTCAGAGTATGTCGGTTTTGAAATCGGACAAGTGCTGGATAGTGACAACAAAGACATTTCCATTTGGGAAGTAAATACGAAAGTATCTACCCTATACTTGAGAATCGAATCTGACTCAGAGGGTGGACAAATCACGAAGTTAGAAGTGACTGGTAATCTTATTTAAAATAGTGTTGACTTACGTTTATCATAAGTGATAGTCTACAAAAATGTAGAAAGAAAGCCCTCTGATGACGAAAGTCGTTAGTGGCCAAAGCTCATTCCCTATAAGAGAATGAGCTTTTTTTTTTTGCAGTCATGCATAGAATACCTTACTTTGGAGAGTAAAGATTAGTCCCATTCTTCAAAAGGAAATATGTAATGGCTAGAAGTACAATCAAGATGTGGGGTCCACACCTATATAGCGAAGATACTCGTAAAAAGCTACAAAAGTACCATGCTTTGAGACACGATAGTCGCTTAAGGAGTAAGATCTACGATACAACAGTTCATTTTGACAAACCTTTAAGTCAACGTTCAGGTGTTGGCTCTGAAACTTTAGCTTCTCATCGAGAAAAGCACAAAAAGTTCAGAGAAGTTTTCGGAAGCCGCTTAGAGTCTAAGTATGACACTGTACCTTATGTAGATGTGGCTGGGCTGAATCGGAATGACCGACCGCAGACGTTTGTAGAATGTGTCGACTTTTTCTATCCAATGTCTGGTGTTAGTTCTCATTTAAGTGGACATGTTCCTCTAACAACCACAGATCCTCTAGCTTACGACTTTTCGCACTATTCTTACAATGTGAAAGACCCTTGGCGAGATAGTGGTGAAAACTTTAGGTATAGAGGAAGCAACAAAGACACAACAAGTATGCCCGTAGATCTTGGTGAAGTCACCATGATGTATACATGGTTTATAATATATAAGCTATTACTCTCACCAAAGGCTCGTGACCAAGAGTTGCTACTTGATCCAGAGCAGTTCTTACAAACAGTTCCCGGAAGAAGGAACTTGCTTACAGATCAGCATCGACGACAAATGCATGGGCAAACTCAAGATTTCATAGGTGCTTTGCAAACTATGAAAGTCGCAGTAGAGATGGGTGGGGAAGTGGCAAAAGGGTTTGCATCTGGACAAATCGAGGATTATGATAGTTTTGTAACCTACGCAAAAAATAATAAACTCCTTGAACCGGCAAAAGCATACTTTACTGGCGAAGTACAATCCTTCATATCGAAAAAGTTAGGGTTACCTGAAAGTCTTTCTCATAAAGTTGCAGGCTTTCTTGTGGGCAAAGCATTAACCCCTTCAACTTACGAAAATCTAGATCAGATTGACCTCGCCAACTTCAACACAGTTGTAAAAGGGACAATAAACGGTATAACAGATTCTGCCTTGGCTAATTTGCCTTCAGCAAGTGAAGCGTCTAAAATTGTAAAAGCATATGCACTCAAAAACTTTGACAGCCTTCGCAACTTGTCGAGTCAAGGATCACAGATTGTAAACCGCTTGGAGCAAGCAGACAGTAAAGTATACCGTAAACTATATACGGATGCTATTGGTAAAGTAAAGCAGGGAGCAAGACCGAATGAACCAATGACAATGGCACTGATCTCAGGTGGAGTAATGGTAACTAAAGCAGGGCTTGACCACCTTGCACAGCGTGCGGCTGCCTACAATAATAAGATTGGTAGATACTACGATGGTACAAGGGTAAAAATAAACCCTGTTTTGGCAAACAGAGGTATTGACTTAAGTTTTACAGCATTCAAACCGGTAGGCATCAAAGATGATGACTTTTATGACAAAGAGTGGGTACGGAATTCTAAACCATACTGTAATCCTTCAAATAACCTCTTATCTGCTGAGTACGCAAGAAACCTGTATACAGTATTCCGCCCAATTATTGCGACACTTAAAAACCATCCGGAGTTGTCCCTAAAAACGGTTCTCAATGACACAAGAAGCAATTTCTACTATAAGAAAATACTTTCGGAATTCAATATAGATCTTGAAAACGGAACTCTAAATAGACAACCGTTATTTACCCAAAGTTGGACCTGTAAGACATTCAACTTCTTTTTTAAATATTGTATCGAGTCTACAAAGATCGTACTCAACGATATCATGAGCTTCAGTCCTTTCACACAAGCATACGGATTTGAACCTGCATTTTTAGACTCTAAGGGTGAGGGTGCTGAAGAGCTAAAAGGATATGTAAGAAATGCAGTCTTAGGTATTATAGGTTCGCCAAGCTCAAAAGCAGGTTGGGAGTACACAACTGCTAAAAAAGGAGGCTACTACCAACCCGGCATACCCCATAGTTGGGCAAGGAAAACTAGCCATGACGATGATAGGTGGAGTGTGGGACACCGCCAAAGGTGGAAGACTTCTGGCTTGCAGTCTCTTAAAAATCACTTCAACTCCGGGTCTGACTCTAGAGGGCGGTTTAAGCACACAATAAACTCGCAAAGACGTTTGAACGATGATGTCCCGTTTGGACATTTTGGATATACAAGTCTAGCATTTGATGTTGCTTATGGTATTCCAATCTTCAATGCACAATGGTCAGCTGCGGTAAGTGTATTGATGTGCTATCCCGATGCTTTGAAGAAATGTGCGGATAGTGGATACTCTTGGGCAAGAAGGGTTCGGGCTGAGTACGTTGGTAATAACAGGAACAATACCGCAATGCGACTTCCCGCCTTCATCCAACAGAGCAGTAGCCAAGGCGGTGCAACCATAAACCTCCCAAGTGAAGAAAGTCAGCTCACAAGCGAAGACAGTCAGCTCACAAGTGGGGAAGAAGATAGTGTGACAGGGCTGTATGTTGCTTTAGGTCTAGGGATTACTGCAATTGCAGGTGCTTCATACTATGTGATCCAGAAAAAGAAAGGTAAACTCTAAGTTATGGAGTGCTGCATTATTCTTGCTTTTTCCCTATTCCTGCAAATGTATATTGTGCTAAAGTATCGAAGATATGTATCTGAGCTTGAAGAGAAAATACATAAGCTGAATGTGACTCAAGAAGAAGCATTTTCTGCTGCTTGTAAAAGGTACGATGACATTATCGAAGACAAGGACAATGTGATTTGCTCCTTAAAAGCACGACTTGGAGAACCTAACACACTTTAAGCCATACTTTCAAGATCACTGACAACATTTGCCCACCAAGGTGCAATATCCCATTTCCCTTGACCTTTGAAGTCTACATTAAAGTGTGAGAAAACACCACCCTCAAGGAATGTACCTTTTTCTACTTTACCATCTTCGACAGAAGCCACATAGTGCGGTAACTCAAATGCAACTTGCAGTTCTCGTAATAGTGAACTCACTGCGCTTTTGATTCTAGGATCTAAGCTGATAATCTTCTTTGGACCGTACTTTGGGTATGAGGGATTTGCGATTGTGTTCACTTCATACCCATGCTTTTTGTAATAACCTAAGTGTTTTAGTTCCGGTTGTTGGCAAACATCAATCCCAATACTCTTTTGGTTAGCCCCCACTGCATGCCATGCTACATGTGCGACATCTAGATACTGTAATATTTCAACTTCCCCTGTCGTTTCTGAGATACCTACTGCAAAGTGGCTTGAAGCCTTGCGATTCTTAAAAACTCTACCCAAGTGTTCCGGATTTAGCCCGCCCCAATGGACAACAACCGAGTTAATGTCCCTTACCTTTTTTGAAAAGCTGCCTGTAGAATGTAGGTCAATCCCTTGAGGGTCTAGAAAAGTATGTAACTCACATTTGAGCTTAGGCAAAGGGACTTTTAGACCACTCCAAATGAGTGCAGGTGTACCCAAAGCAAAAACATTTTCGGGAGAAGAAGTCTCTCCACTTATCGGATTCCAAAGTAAGTCATAATCACGAGCAAGTACTTGCTGAATACGTTTTAAAGTTCCTAAACCTACAAGGCCATCGGCATCAGCACTTACTGCATTTTGCAAGTTCAAGATCTCTTGGTGTTCAATCCCATCACTTGAGTCAATACCAAATTCTGTCCAAGGTATCGTCTCTAGCCAGTTATAGAGTTTGTCTGTCCGATTATTAAATGCTTTTTGTTTCGAGTGAGTATTTTCAAGTGAAAAGTAAGTCATTTCCATTTCCTTTGACTTTGTGCGTAGCAAGTGTTTGAATCTAAGTTGTTTTAGCCAAAAATACAAGAGCAAAGACTAAAATGTACAGATCAAATAAGCATCTGAGGTATGTCGAGAAATTAATGCGAAGTCTACCTACTACTCCCTCAGACTTTGAAGCTTACTTTACACATATAAACACAAAGGATTATCAAAGTGTCGACCCTAACTCCAAAACAAATACAAGACCTGATCTTCTCAAAACACGATGTGACAAACATCAAAGCAGACCACATGGAAAGTATTGCCGTTCTTTATCAGATGAGTGAAGACGGCTCACTTATCGTAATCGAAACGATCCCCCTCACAGATGTTCCCCAAGAAGAATGGAAACCCTTGTTCAGCAAAGAACGACTTCAAGAAAAGGAATGCGAGGGTGTGCTGTATTGGCAAGTCTCACACAATCGAATCTTTGATGAGGGAGATGTGCCTTATCTTTCGATTTCTGATCTAAACTATAAAAATGATCTTATTGTTATGTATACTTCCGACTCTGATTTATCCAATATGAAAGAGATATTCACAGTTGAATCAAATGAGTGGAGAAATTAGTTTAAAGGTTTGGCAAAACCTTGTTCTAGGGCAAGTCCTATTGGAGTAGCAGATGCCAAACCTGTAATACCCCAAGCGAGTCCGTATCCAATGTTATCATTATTTCGCTTGAACCCATGATAAAATGAAGCAAGACCTGCAAAGGTTCTTAGTGCTGTGTATGTCTTTAGAATCTTTACCAAAAGATCTCTTATTTCATTTAAAACAGGTAAGTGTCGCTGACGTATTAAGAAGCCACTTTCACTATCTTGTTCTCTGAGATCACTTATTTCATTTATAGTTTTCAGTGTGTCTATAATGAGTTTTGAGGGGTCTTTGTATGATTCAAGACCTTTATTCAGATCAAGACCTTTAATCTTTTGATTTAAAATAAGACTACTTACGACTCCACCGATTACATACCCTACCCCACCTGAAACGAATAATGTAGCCCAAGTCTTAAAGTCTGAAGGGTCTTCATTTGTGTCCATAATCTTGCCACCAGCGTAACCTGCAGCAACACTAGAGATTTCATACGCAGCCATGATTTGTAGAGAAACATTATAAATCTGCTTTTGTGCCTTAGCCACAAGTTCAAGTACAGTCATTTGAAACTCAAGAATTTCGTTTGTCGCTTCTTGTAGGGCATCTTCATCCAACTCCAACTCAACATTTAGTGTAGGCGAGCCTAGTTTATTTGCACTCTCTATAAGTTTGTCAATTTGTGCAGGTAGTCCTATAAACTCATACATGATTGTTATTTCCTAGTTTTAAAGGTTGAGCATAGCCTTGTTCTAAGGCTAGTCCTAGTCCGACACCGTTGGTAAGTCCCCAAGCAAGTCCATATCCAATACTGTCATTATTTCGTCTATATCCATGATATGCAGTTGCAATGCTCTCTAAGCTAAGAACAGCACTCGTCAGCTTAGTGACAACCATATATGAAGCATACGCTTTAGCAATCGCTTTACGACCCTCGTCTGCTGTATCAGTAGATATTTTGTTGTTATCTTCTAGTAGCTTCAATGCTTTTTCAGAGTCAACAATGACCGCTGCTGTGATCTTTACAGCAGTTTTTGACTCGTGAGTACGTGTAAATGCTGCTACCAGACTGTAAACAGCCCCTGAAATAAATGACCCTGCCATAAGTGTACCTATTGTTTTTAGGTTTGAGGGTTCTACATTTGTATCGAACATCTTACCTGCAACATACCCACTTGGAGTTGATGTAAGAAGATAGGAAAGTGATGCATTGCGATTGGCATTTAGATTTATCGTTATAAACTGAGAAATATCGGTGAGTGCTTGGATTTCAGCAGACTTCAAATCATAATTTACCAAGTTATCAATAATACTACCAAGAGTTTGAGTGCTTTGTAAAATGTTTTGAGAATGTAAAGGCATATGTTCTAACATGGCATTTGTCTCCTATGCAGAGAGGGGAAAAAGAATGGACTGAGTTTACCCTACTCTTTTGGGGGACTGCAAAATCTAAACGATATTTAAGTACTCTGCGAACACACAAAAACACATGAGTAATTCTTCACTGTAAAAGCATTTCATTAGCTTTCTCCTTTATCTCACTGGAGTCCTATAATACTTTTGGCGGATATGACGAGTTTCTTTTCTGAAATCCTCAAGGATTGTATGTGTCCCCGATGTTGTCTCAATCAACTCTACAATGTCTTCGGACATTATCGGAATACCTAAGTAGATCATATCTTCCGGAATTCTACCAATCACACGATCTTCCAAGTCATCAATGTTTGTATCGTATTCCTCTTGCGTGATGGTCAAATCTACCACTTTATCATTCATAAGTAACCAACCATGATGAATAGGAATGGGCATATCTATGTACGTAATAAATCCTTCAATGTAAGTAAGCTCAATCTCTGGGTATCTCGAAAGCACATTTAAAGCAGTATAGAGGAAAAACTGCGAGTTATGAAAGCACTGTTTAGCTTCACACTCTAAACCACTTATTCTCAGTACATCTTTTATGAACTTCCGTTCAGTGCCTGTTAGTTTTGTACTATGGTAGTCGATTCC
>Ga0233415_10000446_pt1 | contig 19530 bp, 28 predicted proteins | sample Na_anoxic_12_MG_FD_188631 | JGI IMG/M metagenome (GOLD analysis project Ga0233415, IMG submission 188631) | Seawater microbial communities from Saanich Inlet, British Columbia, Canada - Na_anoxic_12_MG | ecosystem: Environmental > Aquatic > Marine > Inlet | place: Canada: British Columbia... | reverse complement strand
TAATGATATTTTGTTATCAAATCTTATTTCATTCAATAGTGTTAATTTTTTAATAACTTTATATAATGAATTTGTCTCTTTTTTATGTGAATCATACACTAATTTCCCTCCAAATATTTCATCATTGGTTTCTTTATATGCCTCATATATAATATAATCATTCCGATTTAATAATATATTTTGATCTATTTCAATAATATATTTTCCAAACATTTTTAATATTGGTCGTTCTTTTATTAAATCATTATTTATTTTAATTATCATGTAAATACCTTTTCCACGAACAGATTCAAATGGTTTTATATATCCATCTTTGAGTATATTTAGTAAATTGTTTTTTGTTGTTATATGTATTAGTGATATAGAAGAATTCATTATATATTTTATATTTTATATAATTTAGTTATATAAAATATATATCAATTTTTTATTATAATTATCAGCGTCATCACTGCGTGGACCGCGCTTAAGCGCTGATTTTATGGAATGCCCGTTCCCAGAGCGAGGCACAGGGCGAGACACAGGGCGAGACACAGGGGGAGGAGGTTTAAATTCTCCCCCGTAATCATCAGGCAGAAAATCATCAGCAGATTCATCCCCGCTGTCGGATTCACTCCCGCTGTCGGATTCACTCTCATTTGGGAGTTCCTCCTCCCGTTTATCACGCGGTGGATTGTCTGATCCTGGTTCCGCACCCATTTTTTCACTGTTTACATTATAACATTACCCTATTGTAATTATTCCGTCATTTTTTTAATACAAATTATGATAATATTGGTATGTAGTGTCGTCTTGTATTGTTTCAATAATCTCATTAACATCGTCGTATAAATCTTTTTCAAAAATTGTGGATGGATTGCCATTAGCTATCCATTCTTTGAAATTGTTTAATTCATCATCTGTATCTTTGCTAATAAAATGTTGTAAAATTGCTTTATACATTGCTGTTTCTATATTATTTTCGCTAATAGTATATACACTGTTTGATATTTGAAATTTATATTTATTGTTGCGATAGTGTAATAATTTTGAGTCTGTCATTTATAATAATATGTATACATTTATCTATAATAATTATTCAAATTTTTATAATAAAAAATGACACACTTTTTATTAAGAATATAATCATACTAACAAAGATATCGGTCGTGATGTCTTTTTTGAAGATGCTATCCTTGACATTCATTCTTTTTTTGCGGTATATTTATTACTGCATCGTCTTCGATGACGAGATGATTCTCGCCATTTTCCATGGGGGGAAAAACTCCTCCGCTGAAAGGGGAGGCAAAGAAACCCCGTGTTGAGGAAATCGAGGTTCTTACCCCGTCGGGGGTGAGATGCAACCATCGATTCTCCCCGAAGCCCGGGAAGATGAAACTGGGTGGAAGAATACACCCCTCAGAGGGGTAGGAAACGCTCCTCCAAAGTGATATGCAGTATTACTACAGCATACACCACTTATAATAAAACTATATTATAGTAGTATATTCGCCATTGCATTTTTGTTTACCGTATGTGTATATACAATTTATGCTAGAATTATATGATATATATCCTTTTTCGACATAATATTTTTTGGCACCTTTATTAAATGGAATATTATATATAGGGAATTCGTTAATTGATTTTTGTAATAATTTGCTGTTATTAAATATATGTTTGGTGATAATATATGCTAAGTCTTGGTCGAAATTTTTATTTGCCAATAGATAATTACTAAATTTATATGTTATGAACTGAGAATTATAAAATAGATATTTTTCATCTAATTTATTGTTATCATAAAATAATGTTGCTTTTTTATATTTGTTGTGTTTATTTTTATATGAAGCTTGGGGTATATAAAGAGCTGGTAATTTATTAAGGTCGATAGATGTTTTATTATAAATATTAAAATTATATATATTTTCAAGTGAAACTAGGTGTAAATTATAAAAATTATAAAAAATAAAATTTAATAAATTGCTTGGAAAAGAGTCTGTAATTACAATCGCATCAATATCATTATTATATAAACTTTGCAACATATTTTGTAAATTTGAATAATATGGTTTATATTTAATATTCATATTAGTAAAAATATCGTTAGCACATTGTTCCCATAGTGAATTTTTTTCACCAACACCTATTTTTTTATTGTATAAATCATAAATTGTATCTATATTTGTATTACTCGCCGATATAATAAATATATATTGTTCATTCATTGTTGTTATAAAATTAATATTATTTATTTCATTGTTTATTAATTCATTTATAACAATTGGTGATGGTATTATTGCTAAATTATTATTTATGTTATTTATGTTATTTATGTTAGAAAGAATATTTCTATCATTATTATAGCTACTTGATAAATTAATATTTATGATTGATTTATGATACGCAATTAATGATTTAATAAATAGTTGTAAATTTGTATATTTATATTGGTTATTAGATATTAAAAAATTTACATTATATTTGATATTATATTTTGATTCATTATTTTTATAAAAATTATATTTTGCGATTGTATTTGGTTCATAAAATGGTAGAAATAAAGTATAAAAATTTTCAATATTTTGATTATAATGATTTGTTAAATAATATAATATTATTATTATAATAATAAAATATAGATACATATAATAATATCAATGAAAAAAATATTATATTATGATATATTATGTTTCTATTAATTAATTTACACAATCCTTTAAGAAGTTCAATAATTTTTTATATAATTATATTATTATTTTTAACAATATTTAGACCTAAATTAATAAAGAATAAAGATAATAAATATATATTACCTATAATAGTCCTATTAATTAGTACAATTTCTTATTATATTTTTGCTGTATTAAATAAATTTGTATAGGTATAAAAAATAATATAATTATATTTTTTTGTAATATATATTATGAATTTAGAACCATTATCTTGGGAAGACTTAATAAATTATAATAAAAAAACAAAATTTAAAAATAGAGAAATTATTGTTATTGATATAAATGATGAAATTGGGAAAAAATATAATGCTATTGTTATTAAACACGATAATAATAAAAATGTTCATATTAGATATTTAGATAATCCATTCTATGAAGAAAAATATTGGTGGACTGGTAATAAAGATAATATACCTGGATTAAATCCTTTATCATATAGTGCTACATTTTTAGGTGATTCTCATAATGATATGGAATATTTAAAAAAAAGTGATTTTGTAGAAAATGGATATGATGATATAATTAATTATGAAAAAGAACCACATAGATTTTTTAAATCTACTATGAATTATCCATATTTAGATGGTATACAAGGAAATGTTCATGTAAATTATTATTATGTATCTATGTTTAATAAAGATTTATTTGATGATATTATACCAGAATGTATAAAAAATAAGATAAAAAGTGAGAACGATATAACTTGGATAAAAACAAAAAAATATACGAATGATAATAATGATATGATATTATATAATATATTAGAGTGTTTGCCATTAAATTATTCACAAATAGTTAAAGAATATAATAGTAGAAAAAAACGGGGTAAAATTAAAAATGTTTTAATAAATTTTAAGACATTTTTAAGTTTATTAATAACAAATAGTTTTATAAAAAACTATAGCGAATATATTGATTTAAATGAAGATGATATTAAAAATATAAAACAATTATTAAAGGATGGAAAAAATAACATTAATTTAATTAAAATATTGCCATATTTATTAAATTATAATATAAAAATATTTGATTGTACAAATAATGATTTAAATATTATAAAATATAAATGTACTAATAAAGATAATTATATATATATGATAAAATTTTTAGATAATTTAGATGTATTAAAATGTTGTTAAAGCGTTTATATTATTATAATAATTTATTATTTGATTATATAATGAGTGATAGTGATAAAGAAAATAAATTACAATCTGTTAAAGATAGTGGGGAAACAGATGAAGAAAATGAAACAAGTGGTGAATATGAATACGTTGATATTTCTGATGATCCTTTATATCAAGTTCTAAGTGCTTTTTTTGAAACAGATAATGGCGAAAATTTATGTGATATTCTAAAGAATTTATCTGAATCTGTTAAAGAAAATACAAAAGTAATGAATAAATTATTACAAAAAAGAAGATAGATATTAAACTATATTTACACTATAAATAAACTATCGTAAATAAACTATCGTAAATAAACTATCGTAAATAAACTATTATAAATAATATTTTATATATTTATGTAATAAAATATTATTCTTTACTTTCTAATAATTTTTTCTGCCGTCTTCTTTCATTTTGACGCTGTCTTTTAAGCCGTCTTTTCTCACGAATTTTCTCCCGTTTTTTTTCCATTTCTTCCTCAGTCATAACTACTTTATCTTCATTTGTATTATTTGTTCCCTCCATTTTTTCAGCCATATCTTGTTTCATATTATCTAATTTAATTTTCTGACCATATCTTGATAATCTTTGCGTTTGTTTAATCATCATTTTCTGACGAAGTTTTTGTTTTAATTCATCTCTTGTTGTCGCAGGTGTATTACTAATATGTTCTTCCATTTTTCTTAATAATCTTGTATTTGGCGAGCTATCTGTTGATGTTGATTCGCTTTCATTATCACTCTCGGAACTAGATTCAAAAATTTCTCCATCACTACTCATAATAATTAAAATATAATTAGATAATCTTTAAATCATTTTTGTAAAAAAATAAACTTTATAATAATAAATCTTTGTGATAATAATATATATATATATATATATGATAATATTATTTTCTTTGTTTGCATCAATTATCTTTGGATTAATTGATGGATTATTTTTTTTATTAGCAGAAAATACTTTTCAAAAATGGATTATAAAATTTAATTTTTTTAATGAAATAACGGCTGAATTATTTACAGGTGGATTTTCAGCATCAGTTGCTATTTTTGTTTCAACTTATATTAGTATTTTATTTAGAAAACATTTTAATATATTAGAGCATCCATTTATAGATTCATTTGGTATATTACTTGGTACTATAATTATTATCTTATTATATAAATTATGGGAATATTTTTCCAAAAAGTATATTAAACAATAATTTTAATATATATATATATATATATATAATGGTGATAGATATTCCAGAATGGGTTAATATAAAAAACTATAGAACAATGACAGACAAAAAGAAAAAAATGGCTGTAATGGGTGTTAAAAAGCATCAATTAGAATGGATGAATGAAGAAATTAGTGAATTTTATGAAGCAATTTATTTGAATGATAAAAATGAAATATTAGATGAAGGAATGGGATTAATTAGAACAGCACAACAATTTAGTGGTTCAAAACGTGTTATAGCAAAATGGTTGAAAGTTCGCCCAGATGTAAAAAAAGTTTTTTATTCTAAAAAAGTTTTTAATGAAGCATTTAGAAAATGGAAAATAAAGAAAACTAAGAAAGGCCAAGCAAAAGACGTAGTTGCCGAAGATTTAATAAAATTTGCTAAATTAGTTTGGAAGTAAATTATTTTAACCTTTACTAGTATATTCATTACATAAATTAGCTAATTTTTTTGTAATAGAATCTTGTATTATTTTTATTTTATCTAGATTAATTTCAATTATATGATAATATAAACAATATAATATTATATAATATAATATTATATATGAGTGAGAAAGATAAATCAATATTACCAACTTTACCAAGTTGTAATATGACAGGTATCAATAATAATTTTAATTTTTCTTTTTGGAATACAGAACAAACAGATATTTTAAGTATGTTGATGACAATGATAGAATCCAGTTCAAAATCTATAGAAAGACATGAAAATTTTATTCCAGAAGTTAGATATAGATTATTAGTAGAAGATACATTATCTGTATTAGAAATATGTAAAAATTTATTAGAAAAAGAAGATGGTATAGATAATGAAAAAGATAAAATATCTAATTCTATGGATAAAATTATAAATGAATATGTAAATTTACAAGAATATTTAAGAAAAAATAATAAAGAACAATTGGATAGGATAGAAGAGAAACTTGATAAATCATTGCTAAAAAAAAAGAAATTTTTTTAAGCTTTATCAAAATTTTTAAAAATCATCTCTTTATTATTTTCATCTAATGATTCAGTAATATACCATTTTTTCTTAAATAAATCCCATTTTGCTCCACAAACTTTCGCAAAATCTTTATCTCTGTAAGCAACTTGTAAATAAATTCTATCAGATGGTTTAATATTCAATGGTTTATCTGGATTTGGCGGATTATCTTTCATATTTGTAAAAACACCAATTGATTCATTCGCTAATCTATCTGCGTGATAATTTCCAATTGAATGGATATCAGTTTTCCCCGTGTGAGCGAGAATATGTTTAAATTTTACATTTTCTAATTTCCCATATAAATTATATGCTTTTTTAACTAATTCTTTATTGGGGATATTATCTTTCCATCCATTTTTATCACACTTTTCCCCATATGTTGAACAACATTTAATTGAATATTCAGAATCTGTATAAATTATTATTTGCTCACCATTTTTTATTTCATTTTCTAAAATGTAATAAGTATGAATAATTGCGGATATTTCCGCTGCATTATTTGTTTGCTTCCCTTCTATCCGTTTAGCTAAATTTCTTGGGTCATTTTCACCGAAATATATACCAAATCCTGCTTTAGCATTTTTACGACCATTATTACTACACGCGCCATCTGTATATACAATAATAGATTGTATATTAATATTATCATTTATTGTATTAGCTTTAACTGTATTATTGTGTTGATTGTTAGTATTGATGTCATTATCATTGCCATTTTTGATAAAATGTTCGGCATCATTTTTGTTATTAAATTTTTTATATATGGCGCCTTTATATCCGTTTATAGATTTTTTACATTCATTCCAATTATTAAAAATACCGGTATTGTGTCCTTTATATACGGCATAATAGTTGGTCATTTATTTATAATTTATTTTTTATAATATAATCAATTAAAATCAATTTTTATCATTTATATAAGTTGTTTTTTATATAATAAAATTATTTTAGAATTATCGCCGATAGTATGATTACAGTTTTTAATACCATTATTAGTACAATAGCATTGTAAAGTATTATTACTTAATAATTTAATATTACCACAGTTAAAGTGTTGATTATTAGAAGTAATTATATTACATCTAATATAATTATCTTTGGAATATTTGTACCATTTTTTATCAAATATAATTTTTGAATCAATATTATCTATTTTACCGATAAATTTACATAATATATATGAATTTTCAGTAATAAATGGGTCATCTATCCAATTATCTGAATAATTTATTATATTTTTTTCATAGCTATATTTAATAATATTTTTAATTATTTTTTTTGATAATATATTTTGTAATATTTTCACCTTCTCTTTTGTTATATAATATTTTTTTTGTGTATATAACCCCTTTGAATATTCTAAATATTGTATCAACATTTATTACCCCTATTTATATAAATATAAATACAATAATTATAAAATCATTTTTTATAAAATATATCCATCTTTGGATATAATATTTTAATCATTATTTTACTTTTATCTGAAACATAGTATTTAATACCATTGTGTGTAAAATAATTATCATAGATATAAATACATCCACTACTAATTATACTATTGTTAGATTCAATTATATTACAACATGTATATTTTTCTTTAATATTATATGCCCAATTTCTACCAAATATAATCTTTATATCGTGAATATTATCACTACTACCATCTAATATAAAGTATGATATATTAAAATCAAATGCTTTATGACCATCTGCCCACCATCGTGCACAATATGGTAATATATTATCATCAATACAATTATCTAATATTATTCTTTGAATATTATTAGATAGATAATTACAGTCTAAAAAAGTATGTATATTTTCCATATCATATTCGTTTTTCAATTTCTTATTGTCGTATAAATTACTATACAAAACACTCATTTTACTACACATATACATATTAAAATTATTAATAATTCATTTTTTATAAATTAATTTAATAAACATCCAATAATCTAGCCGATGGATCTAATTCTGTTGTAAATGGATGTCTCCAATACTCAAAAATCATCTCATCCTTATCCGGATAAAATTTATCAAATATTTCACGATAATATAATGACTCCTTATCATATGGTTTGACTCTGGAATCCACATATTTAGCCATTCTTGATTCATATTCATCATCCGGTATTTGCTTATCCACAAATTCACGAATAATTTCAAACCAACTCCTACTATGACTACTTACACCATCGCTGAACGCTTCTTTGCGCCTCCATAATAATTCATCACTCAATAAATCTGTGCCAGCAAATGCTTTACGTAAAAGATATTTTTCCATCTTTTTATCATCAAACATTTTCAATTTAGGGTCAATTGACATTACATATTCCACAAATGCTTTATCAGCAAATGGAACACGTCCTTCTAATTCAGAGCCACTAATTGATTTATCTGATCGTAATACATCGTACATATGCACTTTTTTAAGCATATCTAAATTTTCACTGTAAAAGTTTTCCGGTGTATCTGCTTTTTGAAAACCTCTGTATGAAGCAAAAATCTCATCAGATAAATCTCCACAGAAAACTACAGTATTACTAGATTCATTAAAATCATACTCTATATCAGTTGTGTGATCACCCTGTTTTTTAATATTTAAACATACCAAATAATTACCAACCGATGCTCTAACACTTGTAGTGCAACAACTTTCTATCTGATATATCGTCTTTTCAATAGCATTCAGAAATTCTTCTTCCGATACTATAATCTCAAAATGATGGGTTTTCATATATTCAGCCGCCTTGCGAGCATAATATAAATCAACGCTCCCCTCTAACCCAATCGCATAAGTATCTAACCCATATTCTGGGTAATGTCGATTAACTAATGCTGTTACTAAAGTGCTATCTAAACCACCAGATAATAGTGTACATACTCTTCTATCTGACATCATTCTTTTATCAACCGCATCTGTTAATAATCGTTTTAAATTATCACAAATTTCATCTTCACTTCTATCTTTAATTACATTATATGAGTATGAATAATATGTATGAAATTCACCATCTTCTAACCATTTTCCAGGCGGAAATTGACGGATATGTTTCATAAATGTTAGAGATTTCCCTTCACTACAAAATCCAATATTATCCATATCTATAATACTACTATCAGTGCCATAATATAATGAACGAATCCCAATGGGATCGCGTGCAACATATAATTTATCTAAATCACCATCATATAAAATAAAAGCAAATACACCATCTAATGATTGTAAAGTTTTTTCCATACCATATTTCTCATACATATGAATGATAATTTCACAATCACTATTTGTATGATAATCAAAATTATTTTCTTTAATTAATTTACGATAATTATATATTTCACCATTACATATCAACCATTTATTATTGATATATAGCGGTTGGTCGCTAAGATGATCTAAACCATTAATTACTAGACGATGAAATACAAATAAAAGGTTTTTATTAATATCTTTAATAGTTGTATTATCTGGTCCACGATGTTGAATTTTTTGAAAATTTTTATTATCTTTAATTGTTTGAATATTTTTTTCAGTTCCAGAAAAAGCAAAAATACCACACATTATTAATAATAAATATTAAATACTTTAAATATTATTTTTATTATAAATCAATTTTTATACAAATTATATATTATCATTCATATCTTGATTACACATAGGACATTTTGTACTTTGATTAAACCACTCAGTTATACATTTATCGTGAAAATAATGTTGACATTTTAATACTCTAACATTATCATTATTATTAAAGTTTTCAAGACATATACAGCATATTGTTTCATTATATTTATTAAATTTTAATAAATTTGAAAATATTTGTATATCGCTAATATCATCAATGATGGAAATAGCAGTATGTCTATTAATATTATTTGTATCATTTGTATGTAAAATATTAATATTTATACAACATAACATACAGCTAATTAATATTGAACACAACATATATACAAAATTACTAATATATATATACCCAGTTATATAATAAAATGGTGTACTGTGTTTAGTTTGTTCTAACCAATAGTTAAGTCCAAAATATGTTGCAATTATCCAAAATAACCTAAGTATAACGCTAATTATTCTACACATCCGCATATTATTACTATTATTTATTTTGTAAATATATACTGATAAACTAAAAGTTTCAATTATAGTGTATATAAAAGTAATATCAACAAATGTTTCTGTATATCCATCTGTATCTATAAATAATGATGTATATAAATAAATTATTATTATGAATAGATATAATAATTTACATATTCTGTAATATTTAAGCACTTCGGTATTAACCTCATACCGTATATTATTATCTAATAGATGGTCTGTTTCGCTATTATTAATAACATCTGTATCGTCATTAATGTTATTATTCATATTTTTATAAAGATACTTTATAAAAACATTAATTAAAATTTCATTTTTTCTAATGGCATAATAAACTGGTATTATATATATAAGCCACTATATATGGAGCAAATAGTAATATTACCATAGAAATTAAAAATATTACAACTTTTAAAAATATATTATTAAATTTAAGGATATAACTGCTGATTATATACAATATAACGGCACCAATAGGATATAAATATGTGCTCCAATGTAAATATTTAGTTTTTTTAATAGTGGGTACTATAAGTGTTAATCCTAAAAGAGATAATGATAATATACCAGTAATAATACTAAGAATGAGTATAATATCGCTTTTAATAAAATTAATTATTATATTATCAATCTTTATATTTTTTAATTTATATAAAATTATTGAGCAAATAAAAAATATGAGTAATGATGCTAAAGCGCCGATAATTATCCAATCAGATAAATTATTACTACAAATAAAAGAATAAATATAAAGACTTATTATAATAATAAAAAGAGCACTATAAAATATTGATGAAATATAATATAATTTTTCTTCTATAAATGAGAATCCAGTATTTTGTAATATATTGCCACCTTTTTTTCTTTTTGTATTTTTCATCATACTTAATCCAGAAGATGCTTTTCCTTTTGCTGTGCTCATTTTTTTTAAAAATCCTGAAGAAGAAGAAATATCTACACCTGAGCAATTAATTGTAGTTATATCTCCGCAATTTTCGTTTGGTATAAATTTTATATTTTTGAATATAGAGTCAAAAAATAAATAAAATAATAATAAAAATATAGTGGATGTTCCTAATAATAACACTAAATGACCAATGTCGGGAAAACCTTTAACTCTACCACCTTTTAATTCGTTAGTAAGAAAAACTAAATCATTATTTTTGATATTATAATCTTTAATATTTTTATTATCATCTAAAATTTTGCCAGACCATTGTAAAGTTTGTAATTCAATAGGAATATTAATTTTTTCATATATTAATTCTTTTATTTTATTAATATTATTCTTTTTATCTATTTTTAGTAAAAATGATTCATTATATATTATATTTAAGTACATATAATATATACTTATAATTTTTATAAAATTATATTATTAAAAAAATGACATTATCTTTTTAACTATTATAATAATAATTAATATAATTGGTGATAAAATACCTGCAATATTACCTGTTTTTATCATATTTGCGATTTGCATTGAACCACCCATTGAATCAAATATATTTGAAACTGCGTGGATAAATTTTAAAGCAAAACAAAATCCATTTGCTGAATATTTCGCCAATAAATATTTACCTGCGGTTGTGCCAAATTTTTCAAAGAATGGCATATTATTATATTTACATTCATATTTTTTTAATTCTTCAGGAATTAAACCAATTATAACAGTGTTTATTAAATCACCGGCATTATAACTTTTAATCCAATCATTAAATATTGGCATCTGTTTCATTGAATTTAAAGAACATCCCAATTCTTTTCTAGAAAGTTCATCATTACAATTAAAAAAATTTGTAGAATCGATACCATCTTTAACAACATCTGTTAATAATGAAACGGCAAGATGATAGCCTTCTAGAAATGGTGTACCTAAAAATGGAATAGCATAAATTCCTACAAATTTACCAATATCTGCGAATTCTTCTACAATTCCTAATATAGGGTCTAGTGTTGCTTTTAGAATAAAATTAACTTTTACTGCTTCGTATCCAACATCTAAAATAAAATTAGGTATATTAAATAATCCATAAATGATAATAAATATTAATGACATCCACCATCCATAATCATTTGCGCTTATAATACCTTTACAAATATTATCATGCCATTTATAAAATATTGGGAATAATACAAATGATGTTGTTGCGTAAACAAAATAATATACTATTCCAATACTAACAATAAACATAATAGCGAACATAATTAGTGAATAAACTTTATTATTTGTTAAGCCGAATAAACCAATTATTTTTGTTAAAGACCAGTTTAATCCATATCCATAAGCATGTGCGATAATTGGAATTAATCCGGATATTAGTATTAAAATATATATAAATAATCCGCAAATATATAGTAGCAACATTAATACGGTTAGTGTATCAAAATTTCCTCCGTTTAATGTATGATTTAATGTTAATATAGAATTATTATTAATATTATATTCTTTTAGGGAAATATCATTTTTAAGTAATTTACCACGATAATATAGGGATTGATTATCTATATTAATATTAGTTTTATTTTTAATATGATATTTTAAATTATAAATTGATTCATATTCATTTATGTTAAAATTTAAATTATTAATAAATATATTAATCATATATATTAATATACTATAATATTTTTATTTTCAATAACATTTATGATTAATAATTTTTATTAGTTTTATTTTATAATTAATCTTATTTCAAAAATTCATATAATATTTAAGACTGGAATTAATTATTATTATAATTTATTTATATATTTGTAAAATTTTTTTATAATGATAATATATAAATGAAAACACTTAGAGATTTATTATTTGGTCCAGAAAAAAAATCTAAATCACCTAAGAAATCCGCAAAGAAATCTAAATCACCTAAGAAATCTAAATCACCTAAGAAATCTAAATCACCTAAAAAGGTAGTAAGAAAATCGCCCAAAAAGGCAGTAAGAAAATCACCCAAGAAATCTAAATCACCCAAAAAGGCAGTTAGAAAATCGCCCAAGAAGGCAGTTAGAAAATCGCCCAAGAAGGCAGTTAGAAAATCGCCTAAAAAGGCAGTTAGAAAATCGCCTAAAAAGGCAGTTAGAAAATCGCCTAAAAAGGCAGTTAGAAAATCGCCCAAGAAGGCAGTTAGAAAATCGCCTAAAAAGGCAGTTAGAAAATCGCCCAAGAAGGCAGTTAGAAAATCGCCTAAAAAGATGGCTAAAAGAAGATAATTTATAAATAAAATAATAAGTTATATTTATATAAAAAAGTTTATATAAATATATAATATAATGAATTACGTAAATAAATATAATGAATATAGTAATTTTTTAGTATCAGAAGAATATAAGAAATATGTAAATTATTTACATATATTTTTTAATAATAAAGTGCAATATTGCCCAAGATGTAATAAATATAGTATTTTTAAAGCATATTCTAATAGTATTATATTTATGAAATGTAATAATGTTAATTGTGATTGGAAAGTTAGTATACAAATAGCGGAATATATAGATTTAAATAAAGAACTTTATAAAAATACACATATTAGCAAAGATTTATTGTATAATTTAATAAATACAAATAATTTTAAAACAGATAAAGATAATTATTTAGGTATTAAAAATTCATTAAATGATATTAATGATATTTTTACTATACAAAATAAAGAATTAAATGAAAAAATTACTGAAAAAATTAAATTATATAATGAATTATCTACATTAAATTATAAAAGAAAAAATGTATTTTCAAATATAACAAAATCATTTGATAATAAAACAAAGACAAATTTATTAGAAATATATAAAAATGAATATAAAAATATTACTGAAGCAAGATATAATAGTATTTCTAAAGAATTTAATATTTCATTAAATGATGTTAAAAATATATTATTATGGTTCGATATTAGTAATAATTATATTAAAATACAAATTAAATTAAAAGATATAAATCAAGATATTCACAAATATACAAAAACAATAAATAAAATTAATAATAATATGATGATTAATCTACCAATTATTAAAGAAGATAAAGATGTTAAAATTAATGAAAAAGATTTAGAAATAGTTAATACTAATTCTTTAAGTGAAGAAGTTAGTGAAGATGTGGAAGGTGTCGAAGGTGTTGAAGGTGAAGAAGATGTGGAAGGTGTGGAAGGTGTGGAAGATGTGGAAGGTGTGGAAGGTGTCGACGGTGAAGAAGATGTGGAAGGTGTCGAAGGTGTGGAAGATGTGGAAGGTGAAGAAGGTGTCGAAGGTGTGGAAGAAGAAGAAGAAGTTAGTGAAGTTAAAAATATTTCTATAGATGCGAAAATGTTAAATAATAATATAATAGAAGCTAATATAAGTGAAGATATAGGAGATGATATAGATGCTGATATAAGTGAAGATATAGATGAGCCAATAAATAGTGGTAAAAAGGGAATAAAAATAAAGTTAAGTAAGAAAAAATGATAGTATAATATATAGATAAAAATGGCTAAATATATAGAGCCAATGTATTTTTTGGTATCTTTATTTGTAGGTATATTTTTTGTATATATTTTTTCACCAACTCCTGATATAATAATTAAATATCCATTGCCGGAAGAAAGCGATAATATTATATATCAAGATGAAACAGATACTTGTTATAAATATATAAAAGAGGAAGTTAATTGTGATAAAAATGACATTAAGAAATTTGAGGTTAATTATGTAGACAATAATAAGAAAAATAATAATAATTTAATAGATATGATAATGGAAAAATTATAATATGATAATATAGAAATTATAATATGAATATATAATATATTATGATTAGTAAATTAATAAAAACAAAAAATGGCAGAATATTAATATCAATAATATTAGGTTTAGGATTATCATCAATTTTTAGAAAAGTTTGTAAAGATAGAAATTGTATAGTTTATAAAGCACCTAATCCGAAAACAATTGTTGATAATGTTTATAAACATAATAATAAATGTTATAAATATGATATTGAAACCACAAAATGTACAAAAGATGTTATTAAACATTAATAAAATATATTTAATAATTAGATGCGTTAAAAATAATTATTAAATATTATAAATATAATATATAAAAATATGGATGATAGAGCAACCCCTATAAATCAATTAAGAGGCGATAATAGTAATAATGCCGAATTAGTTCAAAATATTTTAAATGATTTTGAGAATGATCAGGCACAACCACCATCTTCACAGCAACCGCAAATGCAACAAATGCAACCACAACAGCAACAAATGCAACCACAACAGCAACAAGAAATGCAACAGCAACAAATGCAACCACAACAGCAACAAGAAATGCAACAGCCACAAATGCAACAACAATATTATTCTGATGAAGAATATGATATGGAGCCATTTTATCAAGAACGTGAATTAAATACAACGGAACAAATTATATCTGAGGTTAAAAGGCCATTATTGGTTGTATTATTGGTATTTTTGTCAAATCTTCAGATGGTTGATGATGTTTTATTAAAGAATTTTGCGCAATTAAGTGTGGATGGGAATTTAAATATATTAGGATTATTGGCGAAGGCTGTGTTTGCAGGTGTTGTTTATTATTTAGTAAATAATTTTGTATTATAAATTTAATATAAATAATTTAAAATATGATAATATAATATATATAATGTATAAGTTAAATAAAAAAAATATTATTAACTATAGTATATTTTTAGCAATATTTTTAATTATATTATCAACAATTATAGATTCTTTTAATTTTAAAATTTTAATTAATTTCTTTTTAATGTATATAATAATTTTTTGGTTAACAAAAGATGTATATAAATCTGGTTTAATATCCTTCACGATTACTACAATATATTATATGACTAATGTAGAATATTATGAAAATTTTGAAAGTAAAGATTTAAATGTAGAGAAATTAGTTAAAGAATTATCAAATATTTCAAATACTATTAATACAGATGATGTTGAAAATGATGCCGAAAATAATGATGATAATGCCGATAATATAGATGATATTAAATTCGACGATATTGATGATAATGACGCACCATCTTTAGATAGTGATAATGAATTTATAAAATCAACAAAAGCACAAAAGGAAACATTTAGACTTATAAATACAATAAAACAATTAAATCATACTGTTAATAATTTAGCACCAGCACTCAAGCAGGGGGCTAATATTATAGATAAATTTAAAAAGCTTAATTTAATTGCTGATTAATTGCTTATCAAATCTTGATTAATAGATAGATTAATTTCACCAGAATAATAAACGCATTTAAGTCCAAATTTTTTTATGTAAAATTTAATAATTTTTTGACAGTTATGACACGGTTTTGAATTAGTAATTTCATTCATAAAAAAATTAGCACGAATTACATATAGTTCGGCACCATTTAGTTCTTCTTTCTTACAAGAATTCAAAGCATCTTCCTCTGCGTGTATTGATTTACGATGTCCATTATCTGTGCCATTAAAATTAAGACCGCGATATTTATTGAAACCTCTTCCAATTATTTTGCCTTTTACATCAACAACTATAGCTCCGTGTTGGCATCTAAGCGGGCTTTTAATGGCCTGTTTTATACATTCTTGTATAATAGGCATATGTTTATTTATATTTTTTGGATCATTTTCAAATGTATCGTCATCTATCTCGTCTTTATTATTATTCTTATTAGAATTATTTTTAGGACTTTTTTTAGTATGTCTCATAGTGTATAAACCACTCAATAAACAATGTTTATCTAATAAAGAAAATTATATTAATATTATATATATATTCATTTTTTATATACATATACCCAAAAATTATATAAAATATATACCCAAAAGTATTTAAAGATATTATATATACATATATATAGGAATGTAATATTCCTGTGGCGGTCCTGTAGCATAGCGGTTAATGCGTCCGACTGTTAATCGGTAGATCGTTGGTTCGAATCCAACCAGGACCGTAAATTTTTATTATATTTAATATAATAAAAATTGATTTATAGATATATAGATATATAAATATATAAATAATAAACAATAATAGGTATAATGATAGATACAATTGCAGGAATGATAGTATATATGTTATTTAGTATGATATATATGTATTTTTTGATTACTGGTGTATTATATTTTTACATCATATATAATAGTTTGAATAATGATTTATATAGTGATATACTTGATAATTATATTTTAGCTGATTAAAACTATATTGTGATTAATCTTCTTCTTTATTATAATATTTAGATTCTCTAACAACGCCGCCATCTAGTGCGTATCCGGCATTATTTGTGCCAAATCCGGCGTATGGTGAATATGAATATCCAGCGGGGAATTTATCTTTTCTGGATGGTTTATCTTTGTTAAACATATTGTCCCACCAGTCTTCAAAATTTTGGAACCAACTATTTTTATATTTTTGGCAATGTTCTTTAGATACATATTTATGATAATCTGGGTGCTTAGTTATATCTTTATAAACAACTTTATGTCTATTATCTGGAGTGCATTCTGTTTTGAGCATATAATTATTTCTATCTGGCCAATATGCTGAGCAATATTCGGATAGTTTGCTTTTAGGCATATAATCATTCATATCTGGGCAAGATTGTACCATAGATTTTGTCGCATATTCGCTCATATCGGGGCAAGGTGGAACACTACTTTTAAGGACATATTTATCAATATCTTTATTTTTGGTTATATCGCAATATTTGCAAGAATTTCTTTCATCAATTACGATATTGCAAGTTTTATCGCTAATATATTGGTTATCGCATTTGGGGCATTTTTTATCTTTATGGTCATCTTTGATTCCTTTAAATCCCCATCCATATAATTCTGATGCTCCTTCTGATATTTCATTTTCTGCTGATTTAATAGGATTATCAAAATATTCTTTTTTGCTGTTATTAAGAATGATAAATAAAATTAAAATTAATAATAATATTAAGAATAAATATTTCATATTATATTATATTATATAATTATATTTTTTTTATTATATCATCTAATATAAAAATATATAAATAAATTATATAAATTAAAGTTAAAGGATGTGTGATAAATGCAAGAAATATACTATTAAACAATATAAAAATTGTCCTAAATGTGGCGATGAATTATTTATTTTTGATAGAGATAATTACAAAGGTGTTATATTTTCTTGTATGGATTATACAAAGTGTAAACATTGGTTAATGAGAATATTTACGATTAATGAATATGAATTTGATATATTGTGGTTTAAGTATTTGAATGAATGTTATATGAATAATAAAGGAACAATCGAGTTTATAATAGAGGAAGATATGTTATTTATTGTCAATAAGATTAATGAAAATAAGAAAAACATAGTAGATGATAATAGTAAATTATATAAATTGATTATTACTATAAAAAATACAGAATCGCCTATAAATATATTATCGGAAAATCAAAAAATTAAATATTTATTACATAAAATTGAATATTTTGAAAATATTTTATCACAACAATAATATATATAAACTATGATAAATTATACATATGAAATAGTTTCTAGCATTATTATTACATTTATTACAATATATTTTTTAAATTATATATATGAAGTTATACCTAGTGTTAGACAAGAATTAGGGTCTTATAGAAATAAAATTATTTATACACCTTTATTCTTTATTTTTATAACATTATTTGTAATAAAAATTCTAGATAAAATTTTAGACGAAGATGCTAAAATTAGAAATTATTTATCTTATATTAAAGGATGGTTTATTGGATTAATAATAGCTTATTTTGGTTCTAATTATTGGAAAATTAATAAAATTTTAAATATTGATAATCCCATTATGCTATACATTTATAGCGCAATAATATATACTATTTTATACGGGTTTGTTATGGAATATATTAAATATAATATATAAATAAATAATTATAATATTATATAAATAATTATAATATTATATAAATAAAAATGTCGTGGTATTGCTACATTATAAAATCAACTGACCCAAATAATATTAACAAATCATATAATGGTTCAACCAATAATCCCATCAGAAGATTAAGACAACACAATGGCGAAATAACAGGTGGCGCATATAGAACAAAAATAGGTCGCCCTTGGATTTATTATGCTCTATTAAAAGGATTGCCAAATCATGTAAATACATTACAGTGTGAATATGCTATTAGATATCCTTTAAGTAAAAAAAAAAAATTACCAAAATACAAAGGGATTTGTGGTAGAATAGTTGGATTAAATGATACATTAAAATTAGATAAATGGACGAAGAATTCAAATATTTATAATAAAGATATTAAATTAGAATTA
>Ga0233415_10000445_pt1 | contig 19535 bp, 19 predicted proteins | sample Na_anoxic_12_MG_FD_188631 | JGI IMG/M metagenome (GOLD analysis project Ga0233415, IMG submission 188631) | Seawater microbial communities from Saanich Inlet, British Columbia, Canada - Na_anoxic_12_MG | ecosystem: Environmental > Aquatic > Marine > Inlet | place: Canada: British Columbia... | reverse complement strand
CCAAATCAGTAGTAGTCAAACTACTATGTGCGGGTAAAGTAATAGGTTTAGGTTCAATTAAACTTTTTACCAAAGTTTCTAATGAATGGTGTCCAATTGTTTTTCTTTTAGACCCATGTAATACATTGCCGAGTTTAATCTCTACATCTCTTATTTTACTCATCTATTATTATAATTTCTAAATTAAAAAATTAAGGCGGGATTTTTCAACCCCGCCTATAATTTAGTGTCTCTTAGACTAGCCCTGCGGAAGGGCTGCTGCTTCCAACCATATTAAAGAAGGCTTCATACAAACCTTTTGTACCTTGCGGTATCACAAACACGTATCGAATATCTTCTGCACTTCTGTGAGAGAAAGCATTGTTGTATTCTGTGCTACGTACTTTAACTGTGATAGTGTCGTACTTATCACAAGGCTGAAGTTTAGTTACTGTATCTTTCAAGTAGTTTTCTACATATCCTCCTGTGTTAAAAGTACCTAACATACGAGCTTTAGTCTGTGCTTCACTATCCATGTAGTCAACACCATAACCTGTTCCTCTAAAAGGACGGCTCATGATTCTTACTGGAAACTCTTTTTGGTTATAGTTGTAACCAATTTTGCTCCCTTCGTACTGACCACCTGTTACTTGGATTTTTAAAGGCTCTAGCAATGTACCAAGTTGGTCTGCAATAGACTTGTCTGGGCAAATTACATGTTCTTTAGCTTTAAAGTGAATACCAGTTAAAACAGTGTTATCTACTGCTGCTCCCTCAACTTTAACCCAGCTAATACTTCCGAAATCAGCAGGTGCGCTAGTTGTATAATTTTCAGGGAAACAACCATCACATACCAAGTTAGATAGTACGCTAGCTTTGTAACGAGTCATACAAGTATCTGATGGAATTTCTGAACCTCCCATGTAGGCTGTATCAACCGCTACAGTTAAGCTAGGGTATTCTGCTTGAATCTCCGCCAATCTGTTATTACCACACTCATCATCTGGAATATCAATATAGTACTCTTGCTCAATCATACCACACTCTTCGCCTTCTACCCAATCAGTAGATGTTGGCGTTCCATCAAAATCACAAGTGCTACTTACTTCAGCAGTAAGTTCAATTGTACAGTGGTCGCATCCTACAACAAGAGCTGCTATTTCCGTATCAGTAAGCTCAGATTCTACTACTAAAGCATATTTACCAAAACCTTCGCTTTGACCTATTTTCATTACACTAACGAATCCTGCTATAGCTGTAACAGATACAGTTAAATCATCAGCAGGAGTAGCTCCTCCAATCAATGTACCATCAACTGTTATATCATCAGTTACTCTGTAACCTAAACCAGCATCAACTACTACTACAGAAGATACAGTTCCTGCACCGTCTCTTGTTATAGTTAAAGTTAAGCCTGTTCCAGTTGCTCCCATTGTGCTAGTAGCTACCGCTGTATAACTGTTACCCGCTTCACCACCAATTGTTGTAGCTGACGCAGCACCTAATGTACCAACACCGCCTACTGCGAGGAAGTCTGCGAGGTCTTCTCCGTTATCTTCTGCATTAAATGTATAAAGGAATCCCCCTGGTGATAAAGTGTAACCTGCTGGACATGTATCACAGTTTACCAATAAACTTGGGTAACCAGGAACGTAAGCAGAAGGTGTTGCTGTACCTACAATTTGGTATACAGAAGTCAATCCTGTTCTTTCAATACGTACAACTTTTGAAGCTGGTACAACTGCTTGGACCAAACCTAAAGCATTGTCATCTCCACTATCAACCAAAGTTAAAGTAAAGAAAGACGCAAGTGCTGTTGCACTTGGTGCTGCATCAGAATATACACCTGAAACAGTAATTAAGTCAGACCATCTAACTCCTTCTACTACTGATTCGTTGCGCATTCTTTCTACAACTTTTTGGATAATAGGCTTCATAACTGCCACTTCGCATTGGTCAGCCTCAGTACAATCTTCTGGTAAAGTTGCATCAAATGCAAATGTTTTTAAAAGTTTACCGCCATTTACGCCGTAGTGAGAAAGGATGTCACCAGATAATTCTACTGTGATTGAACCTGATTCACCGTTACGCAAAGAAATGTTTTTAGTAATGTCATGGTTGTCGAAACCAATGATTACTTCTGACAAAGTTCCTTCTTGAGCTTCGTTAAAAGCAACGTCAAGTACATCTGACTTATTGAACTCAATAGTACGCATATTACGATTGGTCATTGAACCTCGTGAATTTTTACTACCTTGCCCTACTTCTAGGAAAAGTTTGTCGTTTAAAGATAAATTTTTAATAGCTGGAAGTGCTTTTACACCTCTAGCTGTACGGGCATTTTTTAAGAAAAGCCCTACCTGACCGTTAGCAAGGTCAAGGCTGCCACCACTTGTAAGTGGTGCGCTTTCCAGTAATGGAATTACTGCTGAAAATGGTTTGTGAATACTCATGTTTACTTAGTTTAATTTAATTTAATTTAATTTAATTTAGTTTAATTTATTATTTTTAATTGTTATTTACTACTCTATCTTTTGATAATTGAACACCCAATTGGTCTTGATTGTTCCTTTGGAAATCTTCTACTGTCATCGCTATAACCTTGTTTACAAATCTTTCATCTAACTCAGGTGAAACATCACTAGATACAACGTTATTTATATTTATTGAACCCGCTATATCTATTTTTGTAGGATACCTATAATAAGATAAGTATGAATCTCCTATGTTAAATGTATCATCTTTGAACACTACTAACTTGCCATTACTTACTATGTAAGGCACTTCTTCATATTCAAAAGAAGGTTTTAAATGAGAATTTGAAAGAACTTCGTTATAGTTAGGGTCTTTTATTTCCCACAAAAAAAGATTTTTGTTTCTGCAACTTCCTTTTTCTGCTTTTATATAACTACTTGATATTTCAAAGTAATTATCAGGTAATTTAAAAACAACCCTATCAGTTTCAGTTTCTAATTTTGTTAGTTTTTCATTCTGAGTTAATAGTTGTTGGATTTCCCTTAAACTATCATCATTCTTTCTTTCTAACAAAAGTGATACCCGTCTTATCTGATTTTCATTAAAAGCTAAAACAACTCTTGGCTTATCGACTGTTATGTTATCTGTGCCAAGATTTTTGTTTAACTTCGTTATTACGCTCAGATAGATTTCATTGGGTGTCATTATTTAATATTAAATATTTTTTCTCCTATTGTTACAAAATCTGGTGTTTGTAATTTTGCTACTACACCTTTTAATGTAGGTGCTAAGTATTCAGCTTCATAGTAGAAATTACCTTTTTGATACTTAATTAAACCTTTTTGCTTTGCTTTCTTAACGGAGTGTAACATATTTATTTCTTCTTGAGAAACATTATTTATTGTATAGTGTAAATCCTCTAACTTTTCAAAACTCTCAATGGCTTTTTGAACCGTTTGGAGTAAAATTCCTTTTGATTTTGTTTGGTTAACAGGTAAAATGTCTACATAAACTAATGTTTTTTCTACAGTAGATTTGTTATTGTCATAGTTTTTCATAAACCATTCAATAACTTCACCTGTCATCAGAGCTTTGTTTCCTTTATCTTCTTCTTGTTCAGAAACTCCTTCTATCTGATACATAGCCGCTGCGTATTTACCTTCATCACCCTTTTCAGTAAGAGGCATGATGTAATTACCACGCATTGCTAGAAACAATTTAAGGTATGTGTCAGAGTTAGATGTATCTAAAATAAGCCCATGACTTGCTACCAATCTAAAAAGTAGCTCACCGTCAATACCTTGTAAAAACTCAGTTTCAGTTTTACCCGAACTTTCTACAAGAAAGTTTAAGTGGTCAATCAAATCCTGTCTTTCTTCTAGGATTTTTGCTTTTTTAGCCGCACTCTTGCTTTTAAATTCAGAACTATATTTGTTCAAACCAGTATCATATCTTCCATTTGAAAAAGGAATTGGAATTGGTTCGCTAAAACCCCCACCCATTTTGGACCTATGAAATTCTTTAAGTCCACTAGGTGTTCCACTATTTATCCTTTCCTTGATAAGATACTTCTTGTCTTTTTCAACTCTAAACGGTGCTCGCTTAGTTGTCTTTTCTAAGTTTTCACTTAGTTTTTCTATTTTTGATTTTGCCATTTTGTTGTTGGTTTTGTTAGTTTAAACACCCCACCTATTGGCTAAGGCAGGGTGTTTTTTATTTATAAATTATATAGAATAATCTGCTGAGTCAGCCTTCTCAATTAAAACTACTCTTGTCAAGTCTTTAATCCAAGAAGCCATTGAACCCCATACTGCAAACTCTTCGCCCATGTAGTCAAGTACTGCTGCTACATTCTGGCCTTCAGTTCGTCCAATTCTACGGGAAGTGTTAACATCAGGTAAACCTTCTGGCTTAACCAAGTAAATGTTTCCTCCTAAAGATTTAGGGTCGAATGATGCGCCTTTAGGCAACATGTCTTTGTCTAATGCGTTAGAATACATGCTATCAGCAGCATCCCAAATAGCCATTGACCAAGTTCTTTTAGAACGTCCACCAACGCCTACGAATCCTCTTGATACGAAATCACCGTAATCGTAGTCGAAACTTGGGTCGTGCTCAATTGTAACATTTCCAATACCGTTCAAGAACGCTGTAGTGATTGCCATTGAATGTAACGTCAAGTTATTCAAATCAGTTCCTGTCAACAATGGTTTAGGTAATGCTCTAGCTTCCAATGGAATAGGGAAACGGTTTTCAAATTCTGTTTTGTATAGTTGCTTGATTGCTTTTACAATCTCGTAACCACCTTTGAAAGTAAGTTCTCTATCTTCTACAGGAATAGTAGAGTTTTGGAAGATTACATCAGAAGCACTTTGAATCATTGCTCTTAACTCTCCAACTTGAGAGAATGTAAATCTGTGACCTCTTCTCATCATTGGGTAAAGACCCTCATTGATACGCTTAGAAGCCAAACCGCCAGTGATTGTAGCACCTTGGTTGAACATGATACCAGTTGCGGTCATTTTGTAAAACTCAGCCATTGCCAAAGTTTCTAAAATACCGTCAATCTGACGAACTTCGATTCCACCGTTACCTACAGCTTTACCATAAGCAATCATGTCACCTAACTGTGCTTGCCACTTCTTCATTTGCATTTCCATAGCATTTCCTACTTCAGCATGCTGAGAAGCGTTGTCACCTGTTCCTAATTTAACTGACTTAGAGAATGTAGTCCATGCAACTTCAACCCCTCTAGCACCCCCTAATCTAAATTCTAGAGTAGCTTTAGAGTTTGAAACAGCACTGTCAATTCCTGAGAATTTTTTGTCGTACTCTCCAATTATGTTGTCAATTTTACCGAACCAAGTGCCTGGCTCTAATTTTGATTTAGGGTAGAAAGCCTCACGGTTGTTAGAAACCAAACGAACTTCATGTAAAAATCCGTCGCCTGTGTCTTCAACTTCATCACCTACTACAATAACTTGTACACCATCAATTGGGTCATAAGTTAAAATATCATTCTGTCTGAATGGGTAGGTTAATTTCATTTTGAATGTACTTCCGTCAATACCTAAGTATTCACCTTCTTCTACATCTTCTACTACTTCAGGGAAAGTAGCATCTAGTTTTACATCCCAAGTAAAACTTCCCTCTAAACCATTTACGTATAAATAGTTTTGCTTAGAGGTTAATTCTTCAATTAAAGGCATTTTAGCTATACCAAGTTCTTTAAATAACTTTAGTGTACCTAAATGCTTTCTGTTTTCTTTAAACGTGTCACGAAGTAATGAAACATCCGTAAAAGACATGTCTCTTACTTTTGACTTTGGTACAGATGCAATTAATGTACCGTTGTTAAACTGTTTGATAATATTTGTCGCCTTTGCCATCTTAATTTGTTTGTTTTATTTAATTTAATTTATTTTTTTATAGTTGTATAATATTGTTGTTTTTGTTTTCTGCTACATCAGAAGTCTGTCTCTTTTCCTTGAACTTAATCTTTTTTATTGTATTAAGAGCAGTTTCTGATTGTTTATCCTTTTCTATAGATTTTTTAAAAGTATCAAAATCTATTAGAATGTCATATAAAAATTTTGACTTAGCTGGGTCATTCCTTAAAGATAAAAATGCTTTATCAATAGGAGTGAATCCTTTTTCATCTCTTTCTGTCAAAGTCTTTAAAATCTTATTGGTATTTTTAATGTCTACCCCAGATTCTTTAAGATTGTTTTTAACACTTTCTTTATAGTCTCTTTCAGCTTGTTGAATACTTTCAACATATTCTTCTTGTCTTCGAAGTACTTCTTTGTGTTCTTGTTCAGCGTATTTGTTCAATCTTTCAAATAACATTTCTGCTTCATCATCCAGTTCCATACCCTTTTCAAGCATACCAATCATCTTGTGTGCTCTTTCAGGAGTGTAACCATTCACCTTTGTGTAATGTTCGAAAACTACTGCTTTTTTACCGTTGTCAGTAGAAATGTCAAAATTTTGTGCTCTTTGTTTGTTTAAGAACGATTTTGTGTAGGCCTCTAAATTACCTCCACTTTTTTTATATTCAAGAAATTCTTTTTCATCATTAGATAAATCAGAAAGAACTTCATCTTTAAGGTCATCCTTTATAGCATTTAATTGTTGCTTACGGATGTCCTCATATTCTTCTTTACTTAAGTTTTCAAGCTCATCTAGTTCTTCAAAGTTGTAAAACACACCATCATTAACTAAGTTTTTAACTCTTTGTAAGTAGTCTATTTTACCAACTTTACTATCAGATTCTTTTTCGGCTTTCTCTACTTTCTCTTCGTCAGTTAAAGTATTACCAAATAAATCTTCATTATCACCCTCTTTTACTTCTGATGATTTTTCTGTTGAAGTAGGTGTAACTTTTTCTTCAGAGGTAACTTCTTTATTTTCTACCTCTTCGTCTTTAATTACAGTGTCTTCTTTTTTTTCAGAACTTTCTTTTTCAACTTTAGTATCTTCGGTTGTTCCTTCAATAGGTTCTCCAAATAAATCGGTATCCCCAGAAACTATATCACCAAAGATAATAGTGTTTTCCTTACTCATAATGTTTTGTGTTGTTGGTTATTTAATGCGAATATAAAACTTATTTTTTTAGTACCAAAAAAGGTAACACTGGTTACTCACTGTGTTATAAGCACTTATGAGGGTTACAGCGGCTGTTACTTTCGGTCATATTTGTTTTTATTCGTTCTAGCTATTTCGAGTTGGGTATCTATTTTCTTTTCGTTCATAGATATTTTCTTCTCTTCTAATAATAATTTCTTCTGCGCCAATGTATTATTACTTTCATTAGCAGCTTTTTGTATTTCATTTCTCTGTTGACTGACAGCTACATCTGCTTTATTACGCATCTCTTTAATAGCTAAATCTAGTTGTTCATTTACATCAGGTATGTTGTTCTGGTTAATGTCTTTATCCTCACTGAAACCAGAAGCAAGTAGTGCTTGTCTGCGTAAATCAATCTCACCTTTTAGTGAAATTTGTTCCATTTTAAGACTATGGTCAATTTGTTTTTCCTCTATTTCAGCATTTTTCTGCTGCTCAATTAATGCTTGCTGCTGCTCACTTTGTTGCTGCTGCATTCTTTCTGCTTCCAACCTTTGCTGTCTTGCTATTTGTTTAATCTTAACAAAACTATCTGTGTTCATTACATCAGCAATTATAGAAATGTCTTTAGGTATTGTATTATCGGAAAGAAACATTTGTTTTAGTTTCTCTAGATTAGACCTACGCTCAGAGTTGTTTTGTGTGTATATTCTAAACTTACGTAAAGGTAAGTTAGGGTCACTTATCTTCAAGAAGTGCTGATACATATCTTCGTCTTTGAAGAATACTGTATTATCCATTCCGTTTTGTTTAGCAAACTGTGCAATATTAAGATGTATTTCTCTAGTTCTGTTTTGGAATATAGAGAAATCTTTATACCACATTTCGGTTTGGGAGAAAGAAGCAGAGTTTGCAACTTCAATTCCAGTAGCTGTTCTTTGCTCAACAGTCATTCCAAGTCTTTCAGGACTTAGACCTATAACTTGGAAAGCCATTTGTTTTATGTTTTGCGCCATTTGGTATTTACCCATAATGACATTTGTCATATCCATGTTAATAGAAGTAAACTGATTAAATTTACTTCTAGCTGCCTCTGGATTTGAACTGTCTATTTCTAATACACCTACCTCTCTTACAATCTCAAACATTTCCCCCAACCTTTCGTCCGCTTTGACATCTTTAAGGTATTTAGGTAGATACGCCATGTCAAACAAGAAGAAAACACCTAACTCTCGCTCGGCATTGTTTCTAGCGGTGTTTAAGGCCAGATTGTAATCCGCTTGATATGGAGACATACGTGAAGCGATACTATCCTCTAAAACTAAACCTGTTACAGGTAGTTTTTTACCATAAACATCACTTTCACCATATAAGTTAAACTCTACAACATCGCCATCAATGTATAAGTCTTCTTTAAGGTCTGTCTTTTCTTGTTTAATTTTTATACCGTGTCTTATCTCTTCTACATAATCCCAAACAATTGTGTCGGGTTGTGGGTTCATTTCGTGCTCCTCTAGTGTTACGGTTCGTAGAGTCTTTATATTATTATCTTTTAAGTAGCCATCTAGAATATCGTCAGTTACTAAATCAGATATTATATTACCTGTTTCTTCATCTAACATTGTAATATAACCTACTTTTTGGTAAGCTGTCCAGTAACATTCCATAACCAATATTAGGTCATTACGGAAATGCCCCTCTTCTAGAAAATTCGCAGTTGTATTCAATGTTTGACCAAACCAATCCGAAACGCCTAAGTCTACACCAAGATTATCTTGTAAAAATCTAGCATTTTCATGTGGATAGTAAGACTGATGCGGAAGCATCTTTAACTCCCCTCCACCTTGTTGTGCCCAACTTTGAAGAGAAGGTACCTTACCATGATTACTACCCTCAGAAACACCACTTCGGCTTGTACCACTTCTAGTAATTTCTCTCTTTTGTTTTTCAGTTAATTTACTTCCCCAATTAACTATAATATCATTTGGAGTATAATAATCAATATGACCAACATAATCGCCTGTATCAACATTCTTTTTATTGTGGCTGATTGATGTAAAAGTGTTTTTAGGATGCCATACTTCTGGGTCATAAAAATCATAACCAACCCTATGATGTATAAAGCATCTTCCATAGTACATTAAGTGTGTAAGTGTTTCTGTAAATTTGTCCTCAAAATCAAACCTTAATTCGCTCTCTTTATTGGTCTTTTCTGCCCATAAAATATACATAGGTTTATAGGATGTACCCATGTAATCTTTCACCCTTTGTGGCGTATTCTCATCAAAAAACTGACCTATTTGTTCTTGATATTGCTGTGCCTCTTCTTGTGATTCAAAGTCTTGTTTATTAACGTCTACACCTTGTTCGGCAGCTTTAGCCTCTATACGTTTATTGATAGAATTTTTTACTGTTTCCCATAAAAGGTCAGTTTGTGTCTCTATGTAATCATTTACAGAAAACTCGTCCTCAGCAGTTATTATAAAAGGATTAGGCTTTTTTATGTAGTCAATAACTAGCTGGTTTATTAAAGGCTCTATGAAAGGATAATGATGTATTTCACCAATATTTTCTGCTTGACTTCTCCAATATTCTAACTCAGATACAAACATTGAACTCTTGGTGTAGTCCCTATATTTGTACCCACCTTTAACAATTCGTTCAACATCCCCATACCTGTGGTAAAAATTTGATAAGTATCTTACTCCTATATTTTCAAGAGTATCCATGCACCTCTCAATCCAACGCTTGTTCTTTTTACTGGTGGGTATGGCTAAGTCGGGTAAGTCGTAACCTGTATTTCCTGTATTACTCGATATGTCTGTTACAAACATTTGTTACTATTAGAATTAATTAACAAAGATAATGTATAGTTTAATGTTAAACAAAAAGGTTACATTTACTATCTTTTTCTCACCCTTCTTCTGTATTTACCTGAATTGGTATTTCTGATATTCCTTGCGTTACTTAAAATTTGCCTTGCCTCTTTATTTTGTACAAATTGTTTCTGCTCATCAGCTTGTACACCCCTAATATTTAAATGGTCGTGCCAGACCAATGCGTGCCCGAAAGCGGCTATACGGTCAAAGTTTCCGTTAGGTCGGTAGTTTTCTATTTCTTCAAGTAGCATAGGGTCATGTATTCTTTCGATACCTATAGAAGTAATTGCCGAGCCGTCATCGTCATAGCCCACCTCTACTTCCTCCCAACAGTAAGATTTAACAAGCTCAAGATAGTGTGCTTTTGTTCTTGTGTTAGATGGTAGTCCACAGGTTGTATTGGCCACAGACTTTGGGACAACCATTTCTATAACACTTTGACAGTTAGCCATGTAGCCCAATGCATTATTATTGTTAAGATAATTATGGAGGTTGGTGTCAAATTCGGGCAGTAATTCTGCATTGTAAGCTTTTAATAATAATAAACACTGTCTATAAAAAGAATTAGTATCTTTTGGTCTTGAGGCAATATGTGCAACTATTTGGTTTCTATAACCTGTAATTCCTATACTCCTTTTAAATATATAAAAAGAACCTACCGAATCTGTTGTCTCAGAGGAATTAATTTTATAACCGTCAAATCCTGCAATGTAGGTGCCATACTTTATTTCACTAGGTTCGCTAAATATAGGTTTTTCTAGTATTACAACTGGTGCGTCATAGCTGCCGCCCTTAAATGGAAAATCCTTTACAGGTATAAGGTCTGTTGAGTTATAATATATAGTACCCTCTAATCCTTGGGATAAAGTGTAATATTCCCCCAATAAACCATTCTCCTCTAAAGACATCCTTGTCTTTTTAGCTTGTTCCGCAGGGAATGGATTATTACCCTTAACCAGGAAACAATCTTCTGGCTGGGAGGGATAATACATTGTTTGTTTTATTTTTTCAAGGTCATCTTTTAGGGTTGATAATTTATTGTCAAAATACTCATCTGTTACTTTCCAGTCAGTAACTTGTATATCAAAACCTTCTAGGGCTTCTAAGTCATCCTTAGAGTATGTTTTTTTAACATAATTACTAAAAGGTATTATTTTTTTCTCCCCGCCTTCCAAAGACATATTTCTAGGCACAAACAATCCTGTATTCGTGTTTTTTTGCTCTAAATTAAACATACCCTCTTGTAATATTTTTTGGTATAATGTAGGGTCTATTCTCGTGAAGTTACTGCCATCAGCATCCAAGAAATAGTTCTCAGCATCTTTTGACATATCAACATCACCCCCTGTACCTACAAATAGTACAATTGTTCTGAAAACCCCTAAGTTTGTTGATATGGCAGGCTGTAAAGCAAGCCATTGATTTTTATAAGAGTATTTACCACATTCATCAAAAATAACCTCAGTTGGTGTAATACCCGCCAAAATCTCTTCTTTTGACTTAGTTTGACCGTGCTCTAAGTTACGTATTGCTATACGTGAAAATATTAGTTTTGATTCTGCTGTATTAATATCACTAAATAAATGCTTGGTTAATGGATTTTTTCTTCTTCCCTCATTTCTAGCTACCTTTGAAGCCTCCAATTTACTGTAAGCAATCTCAATATCAGAGCTTGTTTTACTCCAGTTCCCTACCTTACGCAAATCAGAAAAACAATCTGGCTTTGCAGATAAAAATTCATCAATGTATTTAGTAATATTGTTAATATCATTAGAGCTTGCACCCACAATTACAGAATGTGAGTTCTGAAATATAAATGATTTATATGCTATGCGGGAGGCTAAAAAAACTGATTTGGCAAAACGTCTGGTACCAAATATCATTAACGGCAATCTCCTCTTGTCATCATACGCCTTGTTAAGTGAGTAGTCTAGTAAGAACTCATTATCCCTGAATGATAAGTTTTGTATACGTGGGACTATATTTCCATAATCATCAAATGTGTCTATGGTCAGTTTAAAAAAGTTTATATGCCAATACAGCCAACCACTTAAATATATGCCCCCTACTGTTACACCACTCTTACAATACTCTATATGTTTTAAATAAAACTTTACGTACTCTTTATCCTTCTCCATATGAGGAGGTGTTTGATTTATCAGGAAGTCAGAATATTTTATTGCAGGTGATTCTTTATTTATCACTATTAAATGTTTATAGTTGTAAAATTAACAATATTAGTAACAAAAAACAAAAAGGTTACAGTATATGTAACCTTGATACTTTGTTGGCTGGCTTAACAAATACAGCATAATTTTATACTGTTTGGGTGCGGGTACAAGATTCTAACTTACATGCATATAGGATATTAACCTAGTTTATATCCTCTCTACCACCCCGCTATTTTAATTTGGTTTATAATACTTTCTTACCTTATCAAATACAAATAAAATCCTTGGTAATTGCTCATTCATGTACATTATGTGGAATTGTTGAGGCATTAGAGATAAAGTTCTTTCTAGATTTACCTCTGTGTCTATTCCTTTTGTATCTTTTATGTACGATTGAAAGCAATAACCTATTTCTTCTGTACTGAAAGGTTCAGTTATTTTTCTACTCACTATCTCGTGTAGATTCATCTTTTTCATTCTTGTTTTTATCTACAGCGTCTTTATTAGAGTTAAGATAATCAAACAGTTCTGTAAAAGTTTGCTGTCCATCAGTAGTTAATTGACCAGAATTATTTAAAACATAATTATTTTCCATAAGAGATTCTAAATTATTATCCTTACATACTTTCTCAAAACTTGGGTTTTCTGATAATTTAAAACCTAACTTCTTAGCTATGTATTCGCCCTCTCGTGCCCTAACATAGTAAGAGCTTATTTCTCTGCCCAAATTTAATAATAAGGTCTGAGATTTGCGATTTATGGGCTTCAATCCCTTTATGCTTTCTATCATAGTAACAATCATATCTTGATAGTATTTGACATTACTGTTTACGTAGTTGGTAAGTTCTTCCATTAATATATCTTTATTGCTCATTATTTATTACTGTTTTTAAAAAAAAAATAATTTAACTCTTCTTCTGTAACCTTATCATCGTTTATTTTAAGCTCTTTAAGGTGATTCTCTACTGCATTACTTATTTGTTTGTCAGAAGCAAAATATACGTCTTTTAGGTTGTAATATTTTGGTCTTAGTACTGACAGTAAGGTTTGTGCAATTGTCATGTCTGATGTCTTAAGTAACTCTGTTAAATTTTGAATGGTCACGTTTTTTATAATTTTATCTTTCATTATTTCTCTACGGTTGATTTAAAATTAATTATAAGTATCTCCTTTTTGTTAAATACCACTTTTATTGTTTTCTTAACTCTTCCAATTCCATTAGGCGTGTAAATAACTTTAAGGTCAAAGTGTTCTCCGTCAGCCAGTAATTTTGGAACCATATCAATATTTGAAATCTTTGTACAGGCACCGCACCCAACCTTAATATTGATGTCTTCCATTGATTCCTGTTGGAATATGCCATTACCTCGGTCATTTACAACTCTAATCGAAAATGGTGTTGGGTGACCTTTCTTTAAATTTCTATCAAAGGTTAAATCAACAACTTTTGTCTTTTCAACATGACTTAAGGTGGTGACTCCTTTAGACATGTTGCCTATAATAACTCCTAACTCTTTTACTGTTTTCATATCATTCCATTTATTTATTGGGCAATTTTCATTTTTTTCTTTTACTTTGGCTTTTGTAAAGCACCCACAAATGGTGCAAATCCCCGCCAGTCTGTGTTCACATTGGCCACATACTGATTCTCTATCATCAGAAAAGTCATCCTCTTTATTAGTTGCTAGCTTTATAAAGCCTCCTGCAATTCTACTTGGTCGTATTTTAGCCATTTAATATAAGTTTATTTTTTATTTTCTTTTTATTTAATTTACTTTTTTTAGTATTCTTTCTTAATTTTATAGCTTGCTTAAGCGCACTTTTGTATTTCCTATTTGCAAAGTCTAACTCTCTGTTATTTATCTCGGTTAAATTGTTTTTATCCTCTCTTTCACTGTATTTCAAAAAATTTTCATACTTTAAGACTTCTGATAATGCATTTCCTAAAGGTAAATAAAAGCTTCCAAAATTTATTATTCTAATATCCACTATTTCAGGGTCCCGTATTCCTTCCAGAATCTCATTACTCAAATAATGTAAAAAGTTTACTACAAGTTTTTTATCATGACCCAATTCAACCAACTTATCTACCAAATCATCATAAAAGTAGATTTTATCATTATATTCACTTTTTAGCCCCAATTCTCTCAAATATTAAGTTTAAGCTTACTGAATCAGCATCATTGTGTATTAATCCTCTAAAAGCCTGCATATGAGGGTGTAAAACCTTTCTGTTATACTTTACATGCGGAACTATTAAATCTTTGCTCTTAAGCCTATGCATTTGCGTCTTAATACTATTTGCTGAAGTTAAACCAATGTTATCGGAAAGTAGAATCCCCTTAAAGTCATCCCCATTTACATCATACACTAATGCTACTGCCAAAATGTCTTTATCCCTAGATGTTAACTCAGTCACTATATTACTGTAAATGTTTAACAAAAAATATGCAAAATCTAACTTATCTTGATAAGGTATTGTGATTGGCAATGTTGGGTTGGCTACTTTTTCACTATTAGGCATAATTTTGACATTTTAGTTAATTATTGTAATATAATTACTTTTCTAAGTTTAACTTATAATTTAATACACTTTTTAATGATATTAAATTGTAACTTTTTTGAATTAATTCTCCTTTAAAGATATTTAATTGTTTAACTTTACAATCTTTCCCCCCTTTAATTCCCCCCAAAGATAAAAATAATATTTGACATTTCCAAATATATTCCGAACAAATTTACAAAAAAAAAAAAAATATTCATAACTAATTGATTTTCAACAAAAATAAGTTTACCTAAAAAATAATAAAAATTTTTTATTATAAAAATTTGGAAATTTAATATTTAATTTTTACATTTGCGTTGTCAAAATTTATTAACAAACAAACTAAAAATAAATTGTAATAAATTTGGAATTGTCAAATATTATTTTTATATTTGTTAAAATTTTAAACAATGAAAGAATTTGAAAATTTTGAAGAATACTACGAGGTAGTGATAGCAAATGTGAGTCATAGTATTTTACCTGATAGGCTATATAACTATGCAGAACAAAGGATTGTTGAGGTTGTACAACGCATGTATAGATACGATATACCATTTAAAAAAGCTTCAGTGTTGTTAGAAACTTTTTTTGACCAGTTTATAGGTATGATAGTAGTGCCTAGTAACAGAGCATTGGACGAAGAGGATTTCGACTATTTTAATGATGATTTTAACGGAGCAATTTAAGATATGGAAGTAAGCAAAAAAATTACAGAAGGAGTAAGTAAGCTTGAAAAAGTTTTTGGTAAAGGTATAGTTATGAACTTAGAAGATGATGGTATTAAGATGCCAAGAACTTCTAGTGGTAGCTTAACACTTGATATTGCTTTAGGGGGAGGAATGCCTGATGCAAGAATCATAGAGATGTATGGTGCAGCCAGTGCGGGTAAAACTACTGTGGCTTTACATACAGTTGCAGAGTACCAGAAGAATGGCCATTTATGTGCTTTTATTGATGCAGAGATGGCTTATGACAAAACTTATGCTAGTATCCTAGGGGTTAACAACAGTGAGTTACTTTTTTCACAGCCCGATTGTGGTGAAGATGTTTTTACTGTAGCAGAAACTTTAATACTTACTGGAGAAATTCGTTGTATTGTTATAGATTCTGTAGCAGCAATGATACCTAAAGCTGAGTTAGAGGGGGATTATGGTGATTCAAAGATGGGATTACACGCAAGGCTAATGAGCCAAGGCATGCGTAAGATAACTGGTCTTGCTAAGAAGAACAATTGTAGCTTGATATTTATCAATCAAACAAGAGAAAAGATTGGAATAGTTTACGGTATAAATGAAGTAACAACTGGTGGCAAATCATTAGAGTTTTATGCATCAGTTAGATGTAGAGTATCAAAATCAAAAGGGGCTGATGAAGAGGGAGAAAGAGCAACATCCGTAGTAAAAGTAGAGGTAGTAAAAAATAAAACAGCCCCTCCTCATAGAAAAGCACAATTTGACATTAGATTTGGGGAAGGCATTGATAAGGCGGGAGAGATTGTAGATTTAGCAACAAACTTAGAGCTATTAAACAAAGCGGGTTCTTGGTACAGCTACAATGGCAATAAACTCGGTCAGGGTAGAGCATCCGTTGTTCAGATGTTAAAAGACAATCCTGAATTTTCAAATGAATTAGAAGTTAAAATAAGAGAACATTACGGATTATGAGACTTTACACAGATGGCGGGTACAGCACACCCAGAGGAATAGGTGCGTGGGCGTATGTTTTGGTGGATGGTAATGAGTTGGTAAAGTCTGATTCAGGCATAAAAAAAGATTCAACCTCTAATCAGTTAGAACTCCAAGCAATGATAGAAGCATTAAAAGTAGCACATGAATTGGGTCAGCCTATTACAATATACAGTGATAGTCAGTATGTAGTAAAGGGTTACAATATATGGATGAAAAATTGGAAGTCTCAGGGTTGGAAAAGAGGGAATAAGCCATTAAAGAATCAAGAATATTGGAAACAAATTGATAAACTATACTCAAAAGAAATTTCAGTTAAATGGGTCAAAGGACACAATGGTAATAAGTGGAATGAGTATGTGGATAGCTTAACCAAGGTGTGACGAAGCAGTTTCGGGAATTTACCATAGTTTTATCCGAAGACATCATGTTCACGCCTTGGTTATTTAAAAAAATTAGTATGTGGGGTTACAAAAATAAAAAAATAAAGTCAATAAATGACATACCAGAAGGAGCGATTGGGTTTGTTTACCTTATCACTGATGAGAATGGTAAACTTTACATAGGAAAGAAGTCTTTATTCTCTAAACGTAAAAGAAGGTTTGGTAAGAAAGAAATAGCAAACTTACCTGACAAGCGGATGAAGAAGTGGGAATATGTAGAAAAAGAAACAGATTGGTTTACTTACACAGGAAGTTGTAAACCTTTAAATAAAGAAATATCCAAAGGATTAAAAATTAAAAAAGGAATATTACATTTTGCTTATAACAAAAAAGAATTAGGATATTACGAGTTAAAGGAACAAATTTGTCAAGGTGTTATAGAAAACAATGACAATTTTTGGAATGAAAACATATTAGGTAGATACTTTTCTACCGATTTAACTAAAAAATAAAAAAAAATGACATTACAACAAAAGTTTATAGAAAATATAGAGTTGCTAGAAAATCTCTATAAAAATTATGAAAAAAATGTTACCCATACTGCAGTAGAGTTTGCTGAAAGGCTAAATATAGACTACACTGATTCTATCCGTAGAGGATTATCGTATTTTATTAATAATACTTTACACCCAAACACAACAAATAACACAGAGGCACCTAAAATTTTAATTTACGACATTGAAACAAGTCTTTGTGAATTTACAGCCTTTTGGACTGGTAAACAATACGTAGGTTATAAGCAACTTAGAAATGAGCCAAGAATTATTACAGTTGCTTGGAAATGGTACGGAGAAAACAAAGTTTATGATTTAGAGTGGGATGAAAATCAGGATGACAGAACTTTAATGGAAAAATTCTTAAAGGTTTACAATGATGCCGATGTAGTTATTGGATTTAACAATAAAAACTTTGATGATAGGTTTGTAAATGCGAGAGCCTTAAAACATAACTTGTTTGTAAACACTCATGTACGTTCATTTGACATAATGAAGCAAGCTAAGAAATTATTTAGGCTCCCTTCCTACGCTATGAACTACATTGCAGCTTACACAGGAGTAGCAACAAAGTATAATCATTCTGGTATTGAAATGTGGCAAAATATCCAATATGGCGAAGCAGAAGAGGCTAGAAAAGCATTGGATGAAATGACTCACTATAACCGACAAGATATTACGGTTACAGAAGAAGTTTACGTGAGACTAAGAAAATATATGGGAGTAGCTACACATTTAGGTGTACTGCAAGGAGAGGAAAAGTGGACATGTCCAAATTGTGGTTCAAAAAATGTAGAATTCTTTAAAAAGACCATTACTGCAGCAGGAACAGTCCAAGTAGTAATGAAATGTAAAGAGGATGACAGCTTGTTTAAAATATCTAACAAGGTATATATGAATTTTTTAGAAGAAACAGTAAATGAACCCCAATGAATAAAATATACGCCTATTTAAAATTACCTGTAGATGTTTTTTACACAACAGAAAATGATTCAGAATGCGAAGATTGCTTTGCACGAGCAGAAAATCTAGGCGTAAGCCCAGAAGTAATGTGCCCTGAATGTTACTCAGATAAAGACAAAGAAAGAGAATTTATTTTAAGGAACGTATACATCCCATTAACTGACATCAAAGAAATAATAATAATTACAGATAACCAAATACAGCTTCAGCGGCACTCAGATGACTCTAAGCTTTTGGTTAACATAAGTGAAAAAGACTTACAAAAAAAATTATCTAAAGTAGCTAACATAATTTAATGAATTACATAGTCACCAACAACAAATCTTTTTTTGAAAAAATAGGCAATTACAACTATTGTAGCCTATCAGAAATGGTCCTACCTGAAACCATAGGGTTCGATACAGAAACAACATCATTAAAGCCCTTTGCAGGCGATGTTTTCTCTATCCAATTAGGCACAGGTAAAGACAACTACCTGATAGACTTACAAAAGCTAGGTGGAGAAATTACCTTTGAAGAAGCAATACCTTTTTTGAAAGATAAAAAATTAGTAGGTCACAACCTTACGTTTGATTTGGGTTGGTGTTATAAGCACAGTTTCTACCCTACAAAGGTTTTTGATACTTTTATAGCCAGTAAAATCATATATAACGGTGACAAAAAGATTTACCGTCACGATTTCGGGACAGTAATGGAAAGAGAGCTTAATTTAATCTATGACAAAACCGAGCAGCAGAACATTGCAAGAACCCAGCTAAGTAACCACAAGGCAATCACATACGCATTCAACGATGTGGATAGAATTCTAGACTTGCTAAATGCAATGGGTACAAAAATCAAAAGAAAGGGTCAGTTGGATACATTTTTGTTGCACAACAGGTACATAAAAGCGTTAGCTTACATTGAAAGCTGCGGATTACCCATAGATGAGCAACAATGGCTAAATAAAATTGAGTTAGACAAGGAAGTATTCAAAGAAAACGAAAGAAAAGTAATAGAATACATCTACGAACACTTACCCCAGTATCGTGATTTGCAGATTGATATGTTTTCCAACGAAAAAAGAATACTTCCGTCCCTTTCTTCAGCCCTACAAATGATTCCTGTATTCAAAGACTTTGGCATTAACGTAAAGTCAGATACAGAACCTGACAAAGAAACCATCGCTGAGAACATTATTTCTAAATCAGACCATGAATTTGTAAAGATTTGGTTAGAATTTCAAGGAAGCCTACATGATTTGACTACATTTGGTGCAAATATCTTAGAAAAGGTTGAAAATGGCAGAATTTACACCAACTACAACCCTATTCTAGACACAGCCAGGATTTC
>Ga0233415_10000444_pt1 | contig 19595 bp, 12 predicted proteins | sample Na_anoxic_12_MG_FD_188631 | JGI IMG/M metagenome (GOLD analysis project Ga0233415, IMG submission 188631) | Seawater microbial communities from Saanich Inlet, British Columbia, Canada - Na_anoxic_12_MG | ecosystem: Environmental > Aquatic > Marine > Inlet | place: Canada: British Columbia... | reverse complement strand
AGAAGAAGATATTTTAATAAATTGCGGGTTTCCTGAAGTAGGTTTATTGCCTGTAGAATATAATGGTGAAATATTTGTTCCCACAGGTTATGCAAGATATAAAGAACTTGATGCTCAAGAGGTAAAAAAAGATGACTGATGTTCATTGTACAGAAGAAGAATGCGTTCATAATGATGTAGACGCATATAGAAAAAAGATACAAAAAAAGAAAATAATATTTTCAAATAAATTTGCTGGATTTACTAAATAAAATGTGGAACGATAATAAAAAGAAAACAGTAACATGTGTAAAATGTTCAAAGGAAATAAAAGAATACTTTAAATATGGTATGTGTATTGATTGTTATTTAAAAAGTAACAGGAAATAAAAATGGGAATTAAAACAGATAATCAAATATTTGAACAAATATGTACTAACATTGGTATTAATACTTTAAAAACTACTAGTTATGTTAGCGCTGAACAATTGTTTAAATTATTTAAAGAAGGAAGAAATGAATTAAATAAAACAAAACAATTAGCTAGTCCAAAAGAAAAATTAACACCTCTTCAATATAAAATTATTAAATTGTTAGGAAAAAAACCAATGACAGTTAAAACTATTAAATTACGTACTAAATATGGTTTACGAACCATTCAAACTACTTGTAAAGAATTAGAAAAATTAGGTTTAATTATAAAAATTGGTAATATCAATAAAGCACCTGTTTGGGGTTTAAAATGATATTAATTATAAAATATTTAATCCTTCTCTTCGGAGCTATAGTTTTTCATGAAATAGGTCATTATATTTTATATAGGCTATATGGTTATACGCCATCAATAAATTTTAAATGGTATGGTATTGTTATTGGTGAAAATGTTTATCAAAAAATTCGACTTGACAGATATTTTTTTATTTTAATAGCTGGTCCTATTCTTGGATTATTTATAGCAATTTGGAACCCTATTGTTTTACTTGGTTATATTTTAGGATGTGGTATTGATTTTATTGCAATATTTGCTATTCTATGGTATGATGCTAACGGTCAAAGAATGGAGTTATACACTTTAAAATCATTACAACAAAAAATCAGCCAAATTGAGTTTTGGCGCAGTTTAACAAAAAAAGAAATTAAATGGTATGAAAAATTATACAACCGAATAATAAAATTAAAATGATACCTGATGATATTGAATTAGCACAGGAAATGATACCAATAAGTATATTTATAGTTATTCTATTTTCAATTCTTACTATAGCAGCTATATTTATGCGAATGTATACATTATTACTGTTTACCGGATTTATATTAATTATTATGTTATATGTATTAATTAATGGATTATACCTTATTTCCAAGCATCAAAAACAAGCTAAATAGTATGATATGTATATATTTAATTCTCAAAATAAGCATGTTTAAATCAAGTTAAAATGGGTTATAGTAATAATCTATGTGAAGAGTAGCAATTAAATAGCTCATCAGTATTCTCTTGAGCTTCAAACTGTGTATATAGTTCGTTATCCTCATTATTTAAAGATTGTTGAAACACATATCTTATACGTAATTGTTTAAATGGTTGGTGTTTGAAGGTGTATTGTTCTCCATATTTATTAATAAATATAGAATGCTGAGGTAAAAATTGTATTAATTTTAAATGATAATTATTTTTTAATTCTTTAAAATGATAGTATTTATCAACTTCTAATTCTAAAGATTTATTCATATCAATCACCTTACATGATATTGCATATTTTTAGTAAACGTTTTTTCATTAATAACAATTTCTAATTGATAATGGTATGTGCCTACTTCAATGTTATATGGTAGCGTAATATAAATAATTTCTTTTAATTGTTGATTTTCAGCTAAAGAAAAAAACTTATACGTGTCAGCATTATCAAATGTGACATATTCTACTCCAAGAGGAGTTTCAGAATTTCTTGTAAGGCGCATATACCCTCCACCAAATTCATCATCTACAAAATCATTAACATAAAAATTATATGTTGTTCTTGAGCCGGGCTCTTTAAACAAAATATTTGTCTCAACAATTACCGCTGCACATGATAAAATAATTGAAAATAGTAACAACCAAAATAATAATCTTTTAAATAGCTTTTTATTATTCATTTTTTACCTCTAAATGAAGATGCAGAAAATAATATCATAATTGATAATATCATTAATATTAATCCAATTATTATCCATGACATTTTAATGCTCATTATTCCTATATCAATAAATGAATTAAAAAAAATATTAACCTTAACAGCAAATGGTTTTTGAACAATTAATTTAACATTAAATTCTTCAATATTGTTTCCATCTCGGATAATAATTGTTTGTTCATAAATATCAACAACTGTAGAATTAGGAATTGTAACAAAATATGGTATTAAATATGTTCCTTCATATATTGTATCAAAATCGTTTTCACCAAAAAATATAAACCCATTTGCTTCAGTTGTTGCTTTTACATTTGTAGTTACATCGCTTGCAATTAAAAACCCTTCAACGCTTTCTCCTGCAGATAAAATAAACAAATCTTCAGACGAATCTAAAGTAATACCTAAAGCAGAATACATAGTTACACCTAAAAAAAGAATACATATAATTAAAACAAATATTTTTTTACCTATGGAATCCATGTTTATTACTCCTTTTAAAAATCTTTCTTATTATAAAACTTATGATTATTAATGTTAATATTGTAAGTATAAATGATAAATTTGTTACTCGAATAATTTTCATTTCATAAAACCCTTCAACCTCAGGAATTACAAAAACAAATATATTATTTTTAGCCCAATTATCTTTATAAATTATTTCATACTGTTCAACAACTTTATCTTCATTAAAAAGAATATATGTAAAATTAGTTTCTTCAAGTTTAACATTAACAGTATCTAAAAAATATTCCTGACCATTAAATAAATAGTTTTTTGATAAATTAGTTGTAATTTTAAAATTTACTATTTGTGGAACATTAGATTTTATTCCAATAAGATTATCGTTTTCTGACCATTCATAAAAATTAATTTCTAATGTTCCACCTTGAGGAGTTGTTACTAGTTTATGATTATCATTAATTACTATTCCATTATTGATAAAATTAAATGTTTCAAATTCTATGCCCTCATGAAACACATATTTAATATTACCTTGGGTGAAAGAAGTTGGTTCATTAAATGATATTGCTAAAACATTACTCACTAAAAGAAGCATTACTAAAATAAATATTATTATTCGTTTCAATTTTTGTACCTATTAATTTTAACCCCCACCTCTTTATGTTGACGATTTGATAATGTTGTTATAAGTAAAATTAATGATATAACTACTATTAGGATTCCTAACCAACTTAATAAAAGGTGTTTTTTTGCAAGAACTGGAAGCCTATCAGTTGCTTTATTAAAAATGCTCATTCCTGTAACTTCAAATCCATCATACACTTTAATTGATGGTTGTGCCGTTGTTTCATACAATGCTTGGAAAGTCCATTGCCCATTATCAGATATTAATGGTAATGTTAATGACCTTGTTAAAACAGTTGAACCAATAGGAACTTCTAAAAATTGTTCTTGAGTTTCACCAAATATTTCACCATTTGGTCCTTCAAGCCAATAAGTAAGAATTGAATCTTCATCAGGCGCGTCTCCAACATTGCTAATTAAAATATCCGCAGTTATTCGTTCAGCCTCACCATATCTATCATAATATGTTCCTACTATAACATCATATAGTGGCGCTTCTTTTTGAACATTACTTGTTAATTGAACAATTGTAATATCATCTATAAATTCTAATGGGAAGCTTTGATATAATCCCATTCCATTTAAACTTTCTACTCTTGCCCATATAAAATATTCTTGTTCTAATTGTGATGGTTCAATATCATCAGATGAAACATAAACATCATGCGTTCCATTTCCAATAACTTGTGTATCGTATTCTGTTACTAATGTTCCTTCATCATCAAACACGTAATAAAATATTTTATAACTAGTTCCTTCAATTGGGTCGTCTAAAATATTAATATTTAATTTCATTAATTGAGTTTCAAAAATAGATTGTGTTTCTAAAACATGATTACTATAATACGTGCTACTATTTACTCCATCAAAATAACTTATGTCTGCCAAAGCAATTTCTAATAATTCAGATTGATTAACTAAAAGTTCTTCAATATATGAAAAATTATTTGAATATGCATCTACAATTGTATAAATTGCTCCGGTAGTATCAACTAACCCTGTTGGTTCACCAACTAACGTTTCAGTAACAGTGAAACTACCTATTTCACCTTTATGAATGCTTTCCCAAACAGGAACGCCATTAACTGGAGGGTCTATTTCAATTTCTTGAACTATAGTATAAACACCTGGTACAAGATTTGTAGGTTGTAAACTTACACTTAAATTTTGAGTTGTTCCAGCAGGTAACATTGCATATGCTTCCAGAGGTGCATATTGTCCATCTATTGTTGTAAATTGACTAATAGATTGTCCTCCTGAGTTTACAAAATGATATTTAATTCTAAACGGTTGATTCTTATTAGGGAAAAACATCATATTTTTAGTTGGAATATTTAATTGATAATCAATAGTTAAAGGATTATCATTATCAACAGTTGGTGATGTAATATTTTCTGATATGATTGCATTAAATGAATTAATCGTTATGTCGGTGCTTGTTTCGATATCAACTTTTCCAGTTTGTGGATTTATAAGATAAATTTCTAAATCATAATTGCCACCATACGGAACTTCATCTAAAGCAACTGGTATTAATAAAGGATACACAATGATATTATCTCCAATTGGAATATTAAATGTATCTATTCGTGGCAGTACATTAATATTTGCATCTGTAAACGCATTAATAATTATTCCTTCTTCTGTTTTCAAATAAATTTTAAGGTCATATTTCATCTGATTATATCCTGTAAAATTAATAAATACATATGCTATATCTCCTCCAACATAAGTATCTGTATAAAGAGTATCAATAGCATTTATTTCAACAGGTTGAGAAATTGTTGAAGTTCCAAATACATATGGAAATTGATTCCAAATTCCTTGCAAATAAAATTGAACTTCTTTACCTAATAATGCTTGGCTTTCTTCATAACTGCAAGTATGTCGAAGATAAATTTCATTTATATCTGACGCATTATTATAAAGGGTATAGTCATAATTATTATCACATCGCCTAATTTGGTCTTGCTCACCTTCAATAGTTATCCAGCTTCGTCTTGGAATAGTAGTATAAACACCATCAGGTGCTTCTGTTACTGTTTCATTAAAATATGCATACCATTCTAATACTCCATCTTCATTTAAATAAAGTTTTTCAGCCATAGTTGAACCACTAGCTTCACTCATTACTGCAGTATTATGGGCAATTCCTGGCCGCTGATATTCAAATCCTGTAAACGTTTCCTTAAACCTAGTAATGCCTTCATCTAAATAATGATCGGCGCTTCCAGATTTATGAGCATGCATATCAATTATTATACTAATATTCTGATTTCCTGATTGTAATTTTTGTAAAAAACTATTTCGTTTTTCAGGTATCCATCCACTTCCCAAATCGAAATTTCTTTTATCGCCTAAATAAATTCCTCCATCTTGCAAAGGTAAACTAATAGTTAAATTTATTTCTGATTGATTTATCGCAAACTTAATCTCATCTAAAAGAACGTATATTAAACTATTATCTGATTGAAGTTCAACCGAATAATGAGCCTCATACTCTTCATGCTTATAATAAAATGGGTTTTCAATTATTAAATTTAAATCATATTTATTAGCTAAATATAAGTTATATTCACTTACTGGAGTTAAAGCTATGGTAATTTCGTGTTTAGAAATATTAAAAAATGAACTACTAGTTGTTACTCGTTCATTAATAGTAGGAATGTCAACAACTGTGCTTGCATAACAATAAACAGAACCTTGAGTTTTGAAATAATTATCATCAGGTACAATAAATTTATGACATTGGTTTTGTGAACCACTAGCTGATATTCCTCGTATTTCACTATATTCACCATATACATGCCTATCAGTTTCGTAATCATCCTGAGTTGCACTACATCTATAATTATAATGAACATTAATATCTAATTGTTCAGGATATAAACTAGTAACATTTGCGCATACAAAAACTTCATCACCAATTTTATAACTAGATGTATCTGTTATTGTGTTAACTGAAATATATTCTGTTCTATCATCTCTTAAACCATAGATAGGAAATTCATCTGATTCCCAGTTCCAAACAACCGGAACATCTAAATTATACAGGTCATCATTAATTCTTACTTTACCTTGTATATCCCATTCATTACCACCTTTAATATCAGCAGGTAAAGTAATCCATTTAGAACACATGTTTGCATAACCATCAACTAAAATTCCTTTTTGTTCAGCTGCTCTACTTGGCTCTTCAGATAAATAAAGTTTATCATTTATTATTGAAGGAACATAATTTTCAGTTTCTTCATCTTGAAAATAAACAACAGTTTCACCACTATCATCATCAATATAAATATCGTAAATTTCTAAATCTATTTCATCTGAGAAATAATTTAAAATTTGATAACATACTTTAAATTTTTCGCCAGCAACAGGATAAACATCATAATCGATTTTTAACTCCGATGTATTATCGTTTTTATCTAAACAAGTCACATTTGAAGAGCCCCATACAATTTCATTTTGTGAAGAATATTCACAATCATCATTCATTGTTAAATATTCTTCTCTTGCAGTAACAATATATGTTGCAGGTTGACCAACACTAACATTAGTTGGTTTTGTAATCCATTTATTAAAAACAATCATATCTTCTATAGCTGCGGTATAAAAATATTCGCTAAATCCACTAAATTTACATTCTCCTAAATTAAATTCTCCAAGGCAATTAAATGGTTTAATTTCATCACCAATATATGAATCAAATTCAAACTGCCAATCACTATGTGTTTCAATTGTTAAAGGTATGTTTGAGTTCCAGCATATTTCAGAGCTACCAGGTAATAAAACTCGTTGCCATATATGACCATTACTTTTATGAAATTCTTCAAATGATTGACCAGTGGCTGGATTGTGTAAAACTAAGTTTTGTAAATGCCAATATATATTTTCATCATAATTATTAGTAATATTTCCACAAATTTGATATCCAAAACCTTCTGTTAATGAAATATGAGTATCATCCCATGCAGAATATGGTAATGTTCCTAAATCTTGTGATGATGTGGTTGTATCAACATCCATTCCAAAATAATCTTTAATTGTTAATGTGTTTATAGTCATAGTATCTTGTAACGAAGTAACATTAAAACTTTCACTTTTTACAAACTTAAATTCTTTAATATCTTCTTGATATGAATAAAAAATATTTCCCTCAATACGATATGCACCTGTTGGTAAATCTTCAGGTATTTTTAATTTATGAGTTGTTAAACTTTCTCCTATATTAACTGTAGATTCTTCATTGGATAAATATGAATAATGATAATCTGCTTCCGTAATTATGTTTGAAAACCACATTGTTACTCTTGTTTCAACAGGTGTTCCAAAATTATTTGTTCTATTGTGACTTAATTCAACATTGTCAAATCCTGCAAATAATGTTTTATCTATTACAGGTATTAATTCATCTTCTTCAGTGACATATTCTATTACATCAAAACTAGTAGTAGTAGTTCCCCGCCGTCGTAGGCTTGAATTTAAATCTTCATCACTACACTGCCATGCTATTATCATTGTTGAGTAAGATTTTGGCGCTTCAAAATGGTCTTTATTTAACACCCAATGCGTTTCACAACTTCCTGCACCATCTATTTTAACAGTATCACTTGTAAAAATAGGTGCTAATGTTACAGCATCATCAATTTGTACACGACAGCATTCCTCAATAGCTAAATGTCCAGCATAATCTTTAACTGTTCCTTTAATGGATTGCGAATAACCTAAATATGTTTCATCATATTTTAATAATACATTTGTTATAGTGTATGCGTTTTGGTCTGGTGTAGATGTATTATAGTAAACAAAATTATTAATAACTGGATTATTTGCTATATAAAATGTTGTTGTGCAGTTTTCTAAATCATTCATAGGGTCTGGCATTATACAAGACTCAAAAAATATTTGTTCTGTAACTAAAGGCGTTATACCTGTATTATTACATATAATAGTTCCATTATTTTCCCATATAACATTATACGATACACCTGTTATAGGGATACTTAATTGTGCGGTACTTGTTTCCCCACTGGAATATACGTTTTTATCTAAACTAATTGCTAAATCATTGATAGTATTTAATATATCTATTCTTTCACTTGTTGCACTTGTATCTTCAGGATTTGTTGTTCCATAACATTGTAATTTTATATTATCTGATAAACTATTAGCAGTAACATTCCATGATTTAGTGCAAGTATCACTAATATTTAGTTCACCGCAATTATAATTTGCGCTATCGTTTAATGAAATCGCGCCCGATATTAAACTACCATTTGTATATTGTGCTTGTAATGTAACATTATTAAAATTTATTCCACCATTATTTGTTACATTACACGTTAATAAAAAAGTATCATTAACTAAAATATCAAATGCTGTTGTTGGTTCAATTAATGTTACATCTATAGATTTAATAGTTGGTTGTATTGCTGTTATTCTTGCATCCGCAATATTTGCTGTTCCACCACGTTGTTGTCTATATTGTAATATTATTGTATGAGATGTTGCATCTAACGTTATATTTTCTTGGCAAACATAGTTTGTACTGTCACTATTATCTTTTGATTCTACAATAGATTCACAATATGGTGTTCCATCAATTAATAATCTAACATTAACGCTATCAACTACATTGCTTTGACCAATTAATGCAGTAGTTACAAATAAATAATCACTTTCTATTGTTGGTGTAAATGTTAAAGTTGCTTTATCTTGAAATGTTGTGCTTGTTGTTGAACTTAATGCATTACTTTCAGCATACTCAACGTTATCGTTTAAATAAACAACCGTTAAACGAACATTACGCATATTTGCATTTATTGATGCTTCTTCTTCACCTGATATAGTTACATTATATTCTGTACCTGCAACAAGTGTTTCAACTCTTTGAAATGTAAATGGTATATATGATGTTACATCTTTACCTTCTTTTATTGTTGTATCCTGTTCACCTAAAGGAGTATAAAAATTAGCATATGCTGAAGTTCCTATAGAGCCAGTTTGTAATTCACCTGAAGCAAGAATATAATAGCTACCATTAACTAAAGGTGTAAATGTTAAAATGCTTATATTTGTTTCAGTTGTTGTTAATGCAACCGTAGATAAATTTTCTTGACTATAAACTTCGTCAATATCTATAACAGATATTTTTGAATCTTTCATTCTTGTTGTTGTACTAGATTGTTCTGAATGATAATCTAAACTTAAATCAACACTATCTAAACTTGTAAAATTATAAATTAGCTGTGTTCCAAATGTTGAATAATGATTTAAATGATTATTATCTTCAGCTTCAACATTTATTTCAGAATATGTTGTACTATTAATTGTAAATCTTGTTAAATAATCACTTCCTGCATCATCCGCAGTAATGCCTGAACTTACTATAATTAATTTTTCCCCAACAGTTGTAGGAGTATAATTATATGTCATACGATTAACGTAAGTTATTGACTGTGTAGTTGTTTCAGTTTCTAGCTCATAATAATCATAGTCTAAAGCTGACACTAAACTAATTAGTAAACAAAACATTAAAACAAATAATATTATTTTTTTCATTTTTACATAATACGTTTACGTAAACGTATGTATCCAAATATTAAACCTGTTAATGATAATGCGGTTATAATTCCACCACCAACTGTAAAAGGAATATTTTCTTTCGTTGCTCCAGTTACAGCACCTGTAGGTGTTCTTTCAAATGGTAATTCAAATAAAGGTTCTTGAAGGAAGTTTAATAAATTTGTAAACACTGAAGCGCCAACAACAATTTCAACATCTATTTGTTGAGTTGTTTCTAAACCATTAACTTCAATTGTACCATAATACGTTCCTGCTTGTACATTATCAGGAACCTCAACAACAAATCTTACAAATTTATTATTAGATGATAATCCACCTTCAGTTTTAATTTCGAAAGCTGTTGCTTTTCTATTATCTTCAAATTCAATCCATGCATATGTTTGTGTACTTCTTTCATCTAATAAAATTGCTGCTGTAAATTGAATATCAACAATGTCTGTATTAGTTACTTCAAATTCTCCTTGAACACTTGCACCAGGCGATAATTTAAATTCAAATTCATATGGGTTAATTGTAAAGCTTGTAAGATTTCTAAACTCTTCAACTGGTTCTGTTGACCCTCCACCACCACCAATATTAACAACTGTTTCTCTAATTTGAACTAAAATATCTTCACTATATTGTTCAATAACTGCATTACCATTACCGTCTCTACATTCAACTTCAACATCGGTATATGTTCCAGCTGTATTGAATGTGTGGTATCTTAAATAGTCATTTCCTTCATCATAATACAATTGATAATTTTCAGCAATTAGATTAGGATTAATAAAACTAATTTTTGGATACCCTGTTGCTATACCAAATGCATCTAAACAAGACACTTGAATTAAATTTGATTCATCCGTAAATGCTTGAACAGGAATTGTAATAATGTTTAAAACCGGGTCATCAAAATCTCCAACAATATATTCTGAACTATTTATTGAAACGTTATGATATGATGTTTCTGAATTAACAATGCACATTAATGAATCACTAGCAGCAACATTTGTTACTAAATATGTATTATTTGTTGATACTGATATATCATTTTTGAACCATTGATATGTTGTATTTATTTCAGAATCTGAATCATCATCGTCATAATCGTAAGCACAATAAAATTCAGTTCCATTTAATGTTACTAAAGGATTACTCAATACCTGTTCTGTATTACTAACAATAACAGAATCATTTAATTCTACACTAGTTGTAACACCATCATTAGCTTTACATGAAAGTGTAATAGTATTTGCATAATTGTATTCACTAATATCAAGACTACCAATATTAACTAAAGTATTTCTATCATACATTCCTGTTATACCTGTATCAACAATACTATCATTAACGTACCATGTATATGTATAGAATAAATTAGCACTTTCAACATCGCCTGCCTCACATGCTCCACTTATACTTGTTTCTGTATAAACTACGCTTGGTGAAATAACTGTTTGTGTCATCGTTGGGGTATTATCATCTGTTGTATCTGTTGATTGATTAAACACATAATTAGTTCCTTCAAAATTATCTTTAACAGGTACTAAAGTTATTTCATATTGTGTGTTTGGTAATAAACTTTCAATCATGTAAGATGCTAAACTTGTAGTTGTTTCTAAACTACCATCAACATAAACTTGTGTTTCATCTGCATTTGTTGTAAACGCAAGTGTGATTGTTTGTGCTGTTGTATCATCTACAATGTAACTAAATGTTATTGCTGGAATGATAATTGAATTACTATTAACATAACTTGAACTACCATCATTTGTGTCGTTTGCTTCACATCTAAATGTCCAATTATCCCCTTCAACAATTGAAGGTGAAATAATATTTTCTATTTCAACATTTTGTGAAACATTTAATTCGGTATCAGTTGAATTAACTATACCATTTCTTAACCAAATAAGATTGTAATTTAAAACATCTCCATCTTCATCACTTGCTAAACAATTACCTGTAAATCCTGATTGGTCGCCAGCTAAATCAACACTAGCAATAACTGGAACATTTGATGAATCTAAAATAGTTGTTGCTGAACTATTTAACCAACTGCTAGTTGTACTTCCATCATTTGCTCTGCAACTTAAAATCCAATCTTCACCTGATTGTGTATATGCATATAATAAATTTGTATCAGTTGCTGTTTCAACATTATCTTTATACCATTTATATTCAAATGTTAAAGATTGGTCATCAATATCACTTGCTGTGCAACTACTAATTAATGTATCGTTTTCATATTCACCTGATAAAATAACACTTGTTAAAATCGTAGGTGCGGCATTTGTAATTGTTATTGGATTGCTAGATGACCATCCACTATAATCTTGACCATCATATGTTCTAACTCTAACATACCAAGTATCTCCAGCTGAAGTAGAACTTGAACTTAACGTTCCTAATTCATACTCTACATCTTCAGTTTGATAAGTTGTTTGTGTTGTAGTTTGATATGCCCCATTTTTAACATATCTCCATTCATATAAAATAGTATCTCCATCTCCATCTAATCCTTTAACATCAATTGTAAAACTTTGAGTAGTATCGTGACTTCCACTTGGACTCATTGTAATTGTTGAAATTGTAGGAGCAATGTTATTTTCGCTATAAATTAATTGTTCAGTTGCATTTACCCATGCACTTTCATCTGCTAAATCATATGCTTGGCAACTAAATGTAATATTATCGCCCTCAACTGTATTTGTATATGGTAATACATTAACAGCTACTTGTGTATCTTGAGGATAACCATAATATGAACTATAAACATTACTTCCACTATCAATTGATACTCCATTCTTATACCATATGTAATTGTAATTAACCGTATCACCATCAGCATCTGTTGCTCTACAATATCCAATAATATTATCATCTTCACCTATGAATAAATTTGGAATAGTTGAAGCTACTGTAACTGCAGGTGCATTATTTGATGCACGAACAGTAAACGCGGTTGAATTAACTTCAGCATTAACAAAATCAACATCAATTACTTGAACACCAATTTTAACAACATCGCCATTTGATAAAGATGAATATGTAAAATTACCTTCACTGATTACTCCTTGATTTTGAATATCACTATCATTTTCAACACCGACACCATCAACATACAATGTATAATTGTAAGTTAAAATATCTCCATTCGCATCAGTTGCTAAAGCATTTGCTGAAATGGTTGTATCATTAAATAGCATAATTGGATTTAACCTTACATAACTTAAAACAGGTGCCCTTGCATCTCGTTGAATTGTAACAGTTGAACTATTTGTATATCCTGTTTGATTATACCCATCATTAGCTCTACAACTCATAATCCATTCTTCACCAATAATCAATTCACTTTCATTTGTAATAGTTGTTGCTAAAACATTTGTATCTTCAGCAACTTCACTTAGACTTCCACTATTATATAGGGACCCTTCATTATACAATATCCAATCCATTGTAACATTGTCACCATTAGTATCTGTAGCTCTACAATAAGCAGGTAAAGTATCGCCAACATCGTAAACAGGTGTTGTAATTGTTGGTACTGGAATTGGTAATTGATTAACAAGAATTGTTTTAACACTTGAATTTGTATAACCGCTATCATATGTTCCATCATTGCCAGAACAACTAAAAATATATGCATCTCCGGCAACTAAAACTTCGCCAAGATTAGCTGTTAATTCTGAACCTTGAGTTAATTCTTCAGTTCCACTTGAAATTTCAACATTATTCTTAAACCAAATATAGCTGTAATTAATTGTAGTTGTATCATCATCAGCTATTATACAACTACCATATACATTATTTTGAGGACTAACAATTGTAGGATAAATATTTGCACTTGATACAACTGGAGCTGGTGTAGAATTCTCTCCTAACGTATAATTTGAAAAACTAACCACATCAAATTGCAATGAATTACTTGATAAACTAGCATCATCAGCGATAAAATTTAATTCAGCAATGCTTCCAATAAATTCTACTTTAAAACTATACTTACCATCAACACTTACTTCGCCACTTGCTTCTGTACCAATTAAATTCTCTACAGGATAATTATCAATAACTCTTAAATCATTGCTATTAAGATATGCTAAACTATTATAATCCCATTCATATGCTTGACTTGTTGCTGTTACACCCCACTCTAAAACTCTTAATATTCTAGCTTCACCTGTTGGAAAATTAGTACCATTAAAATAAATAGTTTGACCTGTTAAATCGTATGCTGTTGTTGTGTCACCATCAAATAAAAATGAAACATCAGTTGCATTGCCACTTGTAGTATAAGCAACTGTAGGTGCTTTTTCTATTATTTCTAAATTAGAACAATCAAGGCATTTACTACCATCTTTATATGGAACATACGTTGAATTAGCCATAACAAGTGTTAAAGTTGCAGGTCTATCCCAAAACGAACTGGTTGGAACATAAATCCAATCTCCATTTACCCCTCGTTCACCTGTAAACCCTGTAAGGCTATTGATTTCACTAGCTAAAACAAAAGCATCTGAATAATAAGTACTATGAGCTATTTCAAAAGGATAAACCGCTGTGTTACCGCTACTTGTTGTAGAACCTTCACCTATTGTGAAAACAACAGAATCATTATTTATTGTATTTCCAGTGAATGTTGTTAAATTATCAACAGTAAATACGTCCCCGTTTAAAACATTATTTGTAAATATTGTTACGCCATTGGTTTGAAAGAAATAATTCATAGTTGTATTATTAATAAAACTTGTTTCTTGAGTACTTCTTAAGTTTGCGATGTAATCAATATTACTATTTGTTATTGTAACATCATTTCCAAAAGCACTTATTTTTCCATAATTAACCATGTTATCAATTATTATTGTGTTGTCAATATCATTAAAACCACCAATAGTGATTGTAGCATCTGGATTTAAAAACGTTGTATTTAGTAAAGTAATAGTTGTTGCAACATCACAATCAACAACCATTGATGCTATGTTACTTATATTCATTACTGAATTTGTTAATGTGAAGTTTCCACTATCATAATTTTTCATTTCAATAACACTATCTGTTGCACTACTGGTTATGTTTATATTATCAATAACAACATTACCACCTATTGCAGAGATTCCGCCTGTATAAATTAAATTATAACTATTAGTGCTTGTAGCTATTACATTTACATTTCTTAATTCTGTATTTGATTTAGTATAATCACTTCCTAAGATATAAAATAAGTTTCCCGCTACGTTAGAAAATGTATGTCCTTGAGCATCTAACACGCTACCTTCATCAAAATAGATTCTGTAGTTTGTACTTGTTGAGTTTTGTAAGTCTATGTCACTATCTACGTGACACGTTGTATTTGGTGGTAAGGTGATAGGTGTATCTGAGCCATACCAATTAGCCCAATCTATACCACAATATAGTATATTTCCTCCATCAGTTATTGTCCAATTATATGTATCTACTAAAATTGCTCTTTCATCTGTTGAAGAATCGCTATAAGTTGTTGTTGCCCCAACATTAAACGATTTATTACTTGGTAATGTTGGTAACGCTGTCCAACCAACTAATAATGAATCATAATTTTCTGTTGTAAGTGATGTAGCATTTAAAAAACTAGTTCCAAATGTTGTAACACCGCTTATATTCCAAGAACCAATATTTTGATTAAACACTGATGCCCCACTAAACATATCTTCCATATCTGTTACACTTGAAACATCCCAAGAACCAATATTTTGATTAAACGCTGATGCAGTGCTAAACATATCTTCCATATCTGTTACACTTGAAACATCCCAAGAACCAATATTTTGATTAAACGCTGATGCAGTGCTAAACATATCTTCCATATCTGTTACACTTGAAACATCCCAAGAACCAATATTTTGATTAAATGCGCCATTCTGTGAAAACATAGCTGCCATATTTTGAACATTACTTACATTCCAAGAACCAATGTTTTGATTAAATGTGCTCATTGCAAATGCTGATTGCATGTTTGTTACATTTGAAACATCCCAACCACTGATATCTTGATTAAATTCGCTCAGTGTAAATATTCCTTGTATGCTTGTTATACAACTAACATTCCAACCTGTAATATCACCATAATTATTAGTATCTGTTACCCAATTATAACCAGTAAATGCGCTTGCTAAAGTTGTTTGATTATATCCACCACTACAAGGAGTGCAAGTAGCATTTAGAGTTCCACAATCAGCGCTAACTATACCTAACATAAACACCAACATTAATATTGAAATAAATAATAATTTTCTCTTCATCCTATATGCACCAACCATTAGTTTTTTAACGACATTAATTTATCTTTTTTTGAATTGCCATTGATAAGTTCAAAGATTTTATCAATAGCTGATATGAACATAATCAGTAAAAATGCTACTATAAAAAATCCTGCAAACCAAAAATTACTTTTTACTGTTAACCAAGCACTCTCTAATCCAAATGCTACTAAATTATTTGCAATATGTGCTCCTAATGCAAATCCAGCTACTAAATTTACTTTCTTCAAAATATTATAATGATGCTCTCCATATACAAGGAACAACAGTAAACTTCTAAAAATAATTGCTACCATAACAAAACCTATGAACACTTTTCCAACATGAAAAAATGCAAATGATAAACTCCCTATTAATATAAGCATAGGAATTTGAACCCAACCAGTCTTCCAAGCTGCATATTTATTTCCAAGAATATTCATGATTGTAATTAATGCAAATGGTAAACCTATCATCCAAAACATTTCTTCAGCAATGGGTATTAAAAAAACGCTTGTGGTAAAATCTAATAATATAGGCAATTCCCCAGAAATAGAAGCAAACAAATGATTTTGTGATAAAACAGATAATGAACTTACGGTTCCTAAAACCATCCACACAACAAATCCAATTGTAAATGATAATGTGTTGTCTCCCCAACTTGACCAATCAAAAACTTTTAATCTTGAAAGAAATGCGCTTGCTGTAATCATTGCAAAAAATATTAACGCAAGAATAGCACCTTTTGCAGAATTAGCATGATAACTCCAAATCATTATAAAAATTAAACTAACTAAAGAAATTAACGTGATAAGAATCCAGAATGCACTTCCTCCACTATTTATTTCATCTGAGTTCATATCCATCGTTGCTATACCTCAATAAAAAAATAAAAGAAAAAAAATAATGTTTCGTCCTAATTAAATTTTACTTTAATTAAGCAGTTACATCTGCAGTTGTGAAAAGTGTTCCATCCATATTGTATACTTTAATATATGCAAGGACTCCTTCTCCTTCGCCCCAAACTTCATCGTTAGCACCAGTGTAATCACCAGTAATTGCTTCAATGTTAATTGAGATTTCTAAATCGTTTTCGTCTGCAATTTCAGTACCTTCAATTAAGAAAGTATATTCATCGTTAGAATCAAATTCGTCAATGCTCTTGCTTGGTTCAAAGATAACGTTACATGCGTCAGCTACACAAACTTCAAAGCTTGTAATACCTTCATCGTAAGTTCCATCACCGTCAGTGTCTAAAGAAAAACCTTCTTCATCATTAACAATAACTTTCCAACCTTTGAATACAGTATTAGCTACAATTTTAGGGTCAACATCTTCTTTGATTTCTGCACTTGTATCATTAACTAAAGTTAATGCAAAGTCTTCATCAGTTGTTGTACCTAAAGCGCTCATTGGTGTAGATTTAATATCTGGTGCTGAGTTATAATCTGCAACATCGATATCTCGTGAACTACCATCAGGAATAACCATTTCAACGAATTCTGTGTTATATGAACTTGCTGTCATTACAACATAATAAGTTCCAGGTTTTTCGTCGTTAACTGTAACATATCCTGAAGAAGCTGTATATGATGTATAATCACTAGCTTCATCAAAGTCACCACGTGGATTTCCCCAATCTTCTGGCATTTCGTCGTAAACTTTAGCCGTAGCTGCTACGTCTGCACCAGTAAACTCATTCTTTACAGAGAGTTTATACTGAACAATTGTGTTGGCCCATGGGCCTGCTGCTAATCCAGTATCTTCATCAATTACTCCTGTTACACTTGCTTCAGATGGACCACCATACATAAACAAGCCTACCATAAGTAAGGCAAAAACACCGAAAACGCTAGCTCCTATTAAAAAGTCTTTCATTTTCATTTTATTTATTTCCCCTCGTCTAGCATATGTGTATGGTAAGTTTGCTCACGAATTTATTTTTTGGGAAAAAATAAAAACGATTACTGACTTCCAACCCTTACACCTTCCTACATGCTAAGCGATAACTATTGTAAGAATATTTAAATATACATAGTTATGTTTAAATAACTTTTTTATTAAAATAATTGTAATGCTACAACTATTTATTTGAGTATATTTGTCACATTTGTTGAATTAGAAATATTCGTTAAATTATGAACTATAGCTGGAGCGGATGCTCCAAAAATATTAGATACAACTGGCCCTATATTATATAGTAGGAAAATTAGTCCATCTTTGATAGGAACAAATCCCCATACTCCATCAATAATTTTAATCATAGCCATCTCTAATGGAAACACCGTAAACACAACTATTAATGTAGCAACAGCCCATTTTGCTTGAGCACCACCAAAATGAACATATATCTTTATTAAAAACCTAATAAAAATATACAAAATATAGATTGAAATTAATATTTCAAAAAATTGTAATAATCCATAATCGGGGCTATTTGCTATAGCTAAATGAACGTTTTTATTAATAGTATATTCAGCCGCAAAAACAGTTTGCGCAATTCTAACAAAAGCTGTAACAATATCTCCTCTAAAAATATCAACTAAAAAATTAATAACAATATACATACCAGTAATGCTGACGGGAATAAATTTAGCATTTTTAAATAGAAAACGAAAAATTGTTACAATAAATTTTGCTACATAACTCATTGGGTTTCACCTTCAACAATATCTTGTGAAAAGTTTTGGAATGTTACCCGTCCTAAACGATTACTAATCTCTAAATAAATCATAGTTGTTGAAATATTTTCATGCCCTGCATATTTTGATAACCCAAGAACATCAGCACCAGCATCAGCAAGTGCCGTAAGTTTCGAATGTCTGAAACAATGGGGAGTAATATTCCTAGCAAGAACTTTATCTGTATGTTTTTTAATTAATTCATATAATGCTTGGTCTTGAGCCTTATAGGGTTTACCGTTAGGAAGATTAATAACAAATACCTTATCGTTTTTATCAATATCTGGTCTAAGTTTTTCTAATAACCCACAAGTTATCTTTCCAAAATAAACAACTCGACTCTTAGCTCCTTTGCCAAGAACATTAACTTCAGCATGAATATTTTCATCATCCACAGTATCCTTAAACGTAATATCACCATATGATATATTCAACAATTCAGAACGACGGCAAGCAGTATCATATAATGCTGAAATTATTAATTTTGTTTCATCATCAGATTCATAAAACAATCGTTTTAATTCACCTTTACTAAGCACTTTACTTTGTAAAAATCTTTTAGAACTAAATGCACTTGCTCTTTTTTCAGGAGCATACAATTGTTTAATTTGTACTCCTTTTTTATCAAAACCAATAAATAATAACCACATACGAAATGCACTATAAATTACCATACTTGGACGATGCTTAATAATATCATTCATGTATTCTATTAATTTATCGGATTCAAATTTTATAAATTTTTCATAATATTCAGAAACAAAATAAACATATTTTTCAATAGTAATTGGAAGAAGTGTATCTCCATTTTTCTTTCTAACGTTAATTAG
>Ga0233415_10000443_pt1 | contig 19657 bp, 21 predicted proteins | sample Na_anoxic_12_MG_FD_188631 | JGI IMG/M metagenome (GOLD analysis project Ga0233415, IMG submission 188631) | Seawater microbial communities from Saanich Inlet, British Columbia, Canada - Na_anoxic_12_MG | ecosystem: Environmental > Aquatic > Marine > Inlet | place: Canada: British Columbia... | reverse complement strand
CTATTGCTCCTGTATCACCTTGTGGTCCTATTGCTCCTGTATCCCCTTGTGGTCCTATTGCACCTGTATCTCCTGTTGCTCCTGTTGCACCTGTGGCACCTTGTGGTCCTGTATCACCTGTTGGACCGGTTGGACCATAAATTTCGGGTAAACCAGATATATCTCCATTAAAAGTAACAGTACCATTAAAGGTTGAATCATTTTCAACAACTAAATTATATGTATTTAATGTTATTCCATCACTACCAATATTAATACTAGCATCTAAGTAAGTTAATCCACCTGGGTTCCCATTATAATAAACCGCTCTTCCTGCTAATTCATAATAATTTGTGCCAGTAGACATTTTTATAAAATAATTATATATTAAAAAAATATTTAAATAATTATTTAGTTATTCACAATTTAAGTTTTAGATATGAATATAATACACCCTAATAATAATTTAGGAGACGATAAACCATTACCTCCTGTACTAACATAAATCCCTATATAATCATCAATATTAAATGTAATAGGTGTTGTAAAAATACCATTCACATTATTATCCTTATTTGCATCTATAGTAATATTTATTGTTTGGAATGATGAAGAAGTGCCATAATTAGCTATTACAACATCATGTGTTGATAGTGTTGAATTTCTATAATTTAATGTATATCCTGTAATTGAACCTGAAAATGGCAATTTTATAGAATAAGAAAATGGTTCATTAGAAGAAGATAATGAATTCCCAAAAGTATTATAAAATACTCCTGCACTAGATGGAAAAATAGGCCATCCATAATTGGTTCCAGAACCAGATAAATTCACATCAAAGGAAGTTATATTATAAACTGTCGACCCAACAACTCCTAAATCTGTGAAAAATTCAAATGAAGATGTTAAATCAGATGAAGGACCTGTTGGACCTGTTGGACCATTTAATCCATTTGCACCAGTTGCACCAGTTGCACCAGTTGGACCAGTAACACCAGTTGCTCCTGTATTACCTTGTGGGCCTTGATTTCCTTGAATACCCTGTGGACCTGTTGGTCCTGTTGGACCGGTTGGACCATCTGTTCCATCTAAATTAACAGTTGCTTTTGTAGAAGAAGTGAAATCAGGACCATTAAAATTTTGCAAATTGAATAAAACCATCAATCCATTTACTGGATTATAACTTTGAACAACCGCTTCAAAATTATTAACAAAAGGATCAGCAACATTTGATACAATTACTGTATTTCCCCCTGTTGGTGTATATCCTAAATTTGGAGATACATATCCAGATGTTGTAGTAGTAGGTGTAAAAGAAGAAGTAGGATGAGGATCAAATGAACCTCCATCAACTGTTTCTGTTAAATAAACAGCCCCAGGAGGACCAATAAGTCCCTGTGCACCTGTTGGTCCGGTGGGTCCATTTGTTGATAAAGGCGAACAACATGTTTTATATTTATTGAATTGTGAATAATTAGGATAAGACATTATATATATATAAATAATAATTTTTTATTGTAAATAAAAATTTAGAATAAAAAATAAAATTAATATATAATATAATATTAAATGTCATCTACCAGATTTCATGATGATCCATGTAGAATAAAAAAACAATTACAAGAACAAACAGGTACACTAAGATATATGTTAAATAAACCCGGATGGGGAGCTAATCCGTGTTTTATGAATGATTCTTATTTAAGAATGCAAGAATGGGGAGCAAATTTAAGAACAGATTCAATAAACTTAGAAAGTGATTTATTGGGATTAACAAGAACAATAAATAATAGAGATTTATTAAATAAAGATAATTATCAAAATATGAAGGTAGAAAGTAATCCTATTAAATATCCGGTTTGTAATCCTATTACAGATCAAAGTCGTGTAACACATCCAGCTTGGTGGTATAAAGATTTAGAACAATCAAATTGGAATTATTTATTTGAAAATCCGCAAAAACATACTTCTATACCATTTGAAAATAATCTAAGTTCAAGAATTTTAGAAAAAGATGCTTTTGATGAAAAGAATAAAAATTGTAAATAAAAAAAGAATAATGAAAAAGAATATGTAGTATATTTCTTTATAAAAATATATTACATTATATATAATGGAGATTGCAGTTCCTTTAATAGCATTAGGTGGATTATATGTAGCTTCAAATACAAATAATGATAATGATAATAAAAAAAATACAAATAATAAAAACAAAAGGGAAAATTTTCAAAATTTGAATCAAAATAATGGATTACCAAATACTCAAACTCCTGCTGTAAATTATCCTAAACTTAAACCCGTTGGAAATTCGAATCCAAATAAATATAGAGATCCTAATCAAGTTACAGATAAATTCTTTAATCCAAAAGTATACGAAGAATATGAAAATGGACCTGATCAATTTTTAAATAACTCAAAATCAAATGAATTTAAGAGTTTAACAGGAAATGTAGTTAGTAAAAATGATTTTAAACATAATAATATGGCTCCATTTTTTGGTTCCAAGGTTCTTGGAAGTACAATAAATCCAAATGTAAATGAAACAATTCTGGATAATTTAGTAGGAAGCGGAAGTCAAGTAATTGAAAAAAAAGAAAGAGCCCCATTATTTAAACCACAAAAAGATGTAAATTTTGCTTATGGTGCTCCAAATCAATCTGATTTTTATCAATCAAGACAAAATCCTAGTTCAAATATGAGTAATGTAAAATTATGGGATTCGATTACAGTAGGTCCTGGTTTAGACGCAGGTTATTGTGCTGATGGAGAATTAGGTTTCAATTCAGGTATGGCAGCTCGTGACAAATGGGTTGATCGAAATGTAGATCAATTAAGAACCAAGACAAATCCAAAAGTAACATATGGATTACAAAATCATGAAGGGCCAGCATATTTTAGTAATACTTTACCTCCTGCGCAAGAAACACAAGGTAAAGTTGAAAAACATTTACCTGATACATATTACATTAACAGTCCAAGTCGTTATTTTACTACAACTGGACAAGAAAAGGCACAAATGGCAAGAGCAATTGAAGTTTCAAAAGATGTTAATAGAGCAACAACTTCCCAAGAATATTATGGAGCTGATTCAAATCCAGGAGGAAATTTACATTATGTTGAAACAGGCTTTGAAGAGTCAAAAAAAAATATATTAAAATCAAAGCCAATTTTAAATCCATCTGCAAAAGGTCAAGGAAATGCAACAGTAGGTGATTATGGTATGGATAGTTATGTTATGCCAAATAATAATAGAAATAATGACAGTAATCGTTTTGGAGCTATACAAGGAATGGTAAAAGCAGCGATTGCTCCTATTATGGATATATTAAGACCCACGCGAAAAGAAGATATAGTTGAAAATTGTAATGGAATAGGAAATATTAATTCAACTGTGTCTGCTCCAAGAATTCAAAATCCAGAAGATAAACCTGCAACCACCATTAGAGAAACGACTGGTCATTTATTAGATAATAATCATTTAAATGTTGAGAATCATGTTGAGGGCGGGGCATATGTTCTTGGTCAAGATAAAGTAGTTGATCAACAAAGAGATTCTACAAATTGTGAATATTATGGAGATGGAGGAAATAGTTCAGGGGTTGCATTATATAATGCTGCATATAATCAAAGAAATAATGTGAATAAAACATATCGTAATAGACCAAACCAAGGAAATATGAAATTATTTCAATCGAATGAAAATATTAAAATAGATAAATTAGATTCTGATAGAAGAAATAATAGATTGTGGGTTCCAAATTCCAATAGTTCAATAAATAGTACAATTCCTTCTGTTGAAACCTATGGTAAATTCCATGCACCTCAATATTATGATAATTGTCAAAATTGTGAAAGAATTAATCCAGATATTTTAAATGCGTTTAAAGAAAATCCATATACAAAAAGTTTAAGTAGTTATTAAACATTTGAAGATTTAAGTTCGCACAAAATATAATAAACAGATATAAATGTTCAAAGGTTTAAAAACTAATATATATAGATAATTAATTAGAAATGTCATTAATTATCCATAAAAATATAGAAGAAAAACTAGATTATTTTATTAATAATAAAAAAATTCCAAATTTATTATTCCATGGTCCAAACGGTTCAGGAAAAAAGACAATATTAAAGAATTTTTTAGAAAATATATATAAAGAACATAATTGTGATATTAAAAATTATATATTATATGTAAATTGTGCGCAAGGGAAAGGAATTAAATTTATCAGAGAAGATTTGAAATTTTTTGCTCATACAAATATACATTTAAAAAATGGAGAAATATTTAAAAGTATTATTTTATTAAATGCTGATAAATTAACTATTGATGCACAATCAGCATTAAGAAGATGTATTGAATTATTTAGTCATTCAACAAGATTTTTTATGATTGTAGATGATAAATATAAATTATTAAAACCAATATTATCACGATTTTGTGAAATTTATATTCCATATCCATTAATTGACAATAAAGAGGTAAATTTGAATATATTTAAAATGAATGAATTTATTTTTAATACAAATGATGATAATTTAAAAGAAAAACAATTTATAAAAGAATTAGAAAAATCAAAAAAGAAAAATATATTTGAACTTGCTGAAATTCTATATGAAAAAGGTTATAGTTGCATAGATATTTTCAAATATATTGAAAATAATAATGAAATAGAAGAAATAAAAAAGTATGAATATTTAGTATTTTTCTCAAAAATAAAAAAAGAATTCAGAGAAGAAAAATTAATCATGGCTTACATGTTATTTAAAGTCATAATTCGTTTAGATGATAATTTAGAAAATATGTCGTTTATGTAAAAATGGATGATTATTCGATTTCAAGTTTACAAGAATCAAGAAATGAATGGTGTGTAAGATTAATAAATATTTTATGTCCATTACTGATTGAAGGTTTCAAATCAATATTTGATGAATCATGGAAAATGTGTGAAGAGCATGATGAAACTGAAAAATATTTAATGACATATCAAAATTTTCTATCCAGAATTCCCAAATGGAATGCAACAATTATAGAAGAAGAAACAAAAAGAATAGTGGAAAAAAGTAATTGTGGATATTTAAATGATTTAATTAGCTGTGTTCATATAATTCAACTTAAAAGTTTAACATGTATGAGAGTTGGTTCTAAGCAAAAAAAGATAGATATTGATATTCCTTCATTAAATGACTTTATTCATAAAGTATATATTAATTGTGCTAGAAAAATATATACAAATATTTATTTATATGAAAAAAATATTTCCCCTTTACAAATTCAAAAACATAATAGAGAGTTAGAATTGATTATTAGAGAGCAAATTTTAAATAGTATAAGAGAGAATATTCCAGTAGAAAATATATTAAAAGTTTATTTGGACGAAACATGTGAAGAAGATGTACAAGTTGAAGAAAAAGAAGAAATTATATCAACAGAACCTATAATAGAAGAAACAGAAAATAAATCAGAAGAAAATAAATCAGATGAAAATAAATCGGATGAAAATAAATCGGATGAAAATAAATCGGATGAAAATAAATCGGATAATTTGGATGAAAAAATAGAAATATTACCATTAATAGACGATGATAAAGAAGAAAGTGTAAAATTTAATGATATAGATAATGCTATTAGTGTAGACAATATTATTTCGGAAATTAGTGCCCCAAAAACAGAAGAGAGATTAGAGCAAATTAGTAATGAAAGACATGAAGCAAGAAAATTAGAAGAAATGGAAGATGATGATGATGAAGAAGAAGAAAAAATTAAAATAGGTGAAAAAATAGATTTAAGTGATATGGATGTTCATGAAATAGGACAAAAAAAATTAAAAGAGCCATTAATAGGTTTAGAAGAAATAGAGGTTTTAACATAATTTAAAAAAAATGATTGTAAATTAGTAAATTAATTTTTTATAATTTCGTAAAAAATTAATTTAATATACATATGTATAATTTAAATGGGAAATAATTTATTTTATTCCTTTGCTGTAACCTTTATATTTTTTTTATTTAAGTTCTTAGAAGCAAAATTTCAAAAAGAAGATGAGAGAAAACCTTTGAAAATATTAATAAGAGAAACATTAGTGGTATTTATTTCAAGTATGATTGGAATTTACTTATATTCTCAATTTGATTTATCTCATTTGGCTGGTGGAAAAGGAGTAGGAAAATCAACTATGGCTTTTATTGATAATCCTTCATTTTAAATCTTCAAGAATGTAAGAATGTAAGAGTGTAAGAGTGTAAATATTTAAGGGTATAAAATTTAATATTATTTTTCATATTAAATTTTATTTTTCATTTTTCGTTTTTCATTTTTTATTTTCAATTATGTAAAATTGGTATACTATCAATATCTATTATTTTAATTTTTTTATTTATTTTATTTTTAGAGGTAATATAGCTCTTAAAAATATCTTTTTCCAATTGTTTTTCAGGGATTGCATTATGTATAGTACGAGCAATCATTTTATATAATTTAAATTCTGGGTATCTCTCTTCACCATTTGTTTTATAAAGAATATTTCTATCTTTATCATCCATTAACCAATCTAAAATTATTTTCGCTATTTTATTTTCTTTAATAACATTTTGGACATCTGCTATATCATCAAAAAAGTAATCAAATAAACAACAAGCTAATCTGCAAAGATCAAAACTAGGATTTGGTTCTAATCTGGGTTTTTTATTATCAAAATAAGGCTCAAAATTATATTGAGAAGCAGCATCTCCTTTTGGATGAAAACTATCACTGCAAAATAATTTATCATTAAATTTATAAATAGAACGACCAAAATCTATTATTTTATATATTTTTCCAAAAGTAGGAACTTTATAATAAGTATTTTTATATAAATAATAAATATATTCTGCGTCAGTTTCTATAAACATGATATTATTTGTATGCAAATCATTATGCGTAAAAGAAAATGTTTTTTGATATATAACTAATGTCATAATTATTTGTAACAAACAAGACTTCCATTCTTCTTCATTATCTAATAATTCATTTTCCATCAAAAAATCTAATGTTTCTTCACATTTTTCAATTGCTATTAATTGAATAGGAAAATTTTTAATTTTACAATTTATTTCAACATCATCGTCTTCATCATCGTCTTCATCATCGTCTTCATCATCTGAATTTTCATCTGAATTTTCATCTGAATTTTCATCTGAATCTTTGTTTTCACCATTATTTTCATGTGAATATTCATTTATCAATTGTAGTTCTTTGTCTAAGGAATTTTCATTTTCATTTTCATTATTTTTTATATTAGTATCAATAATATGATTTGCTTCAAGGTCTATTGTTTCGATAGATGCCAAACTAGATTTTTGTTCTATTTTAATTTTATTTTCATCCGAATTTTCAGTGTTAGAAGACTTTGAACTGCATGAACTTGCAGTAGAATCATCTGAATTATAAGATTTTGCAGAAGATTTTTTTACAATTTGATTTTTATATATACAATTTTCATTTTCTATTATTAGATCTTTCATTTTAAAAGAATTATTTTTTATATCATTTAATGAAAAAATTGAGTATTCTTCACCATTTATTTCATTTAAATTATCGATTTCAATATTATTTATTTTTTCACTAATTAAAAGTTTTTTTTTATTTCTTCGTGAATCAATATTAAAAATTTCTTCATACTCTGAAAAAGAAAATTCATATAAAATATCTTTATTATTGTGAAAATAATCACTTGTATTTAAAAAATCAATATCATCTACAATATTATAACTAAAATGTTGTTGATTAGCTAAATAAGAACCATAAAAATCAATACCATTTTTTACATTATAATTGTTTTTTAATATAGATGACAAAAATGAAAAAAAAGAATCAATATAAGAGCTATTATTTGTATCTTTTAATTTAGGAAAACATTCATTTTCAAGTGAAGGCAATACTTGTAATTCATTTGCCGGTTTATTATATTTTCCCGTTAAGTACTTTAAAGGATCTATTAAAGGAGAAAATTTACAAAAAATATTCGTTTTTTTTTGTATTTCTTTTGATTCATTTTTTTGGGCATGTAATGTTTTTTTATTTTCACAACTAACTATACCTTGAAAAACATGTTCATTTTCAAAAAGTTTTATTTTTTTTAAATAATATGTGGAGTTTAAATTAATTGAATTAAAATTATTTTTATTTAGTGAAAAAAAGGAATTATAAATAGGAATATAATTTTGCAAATTTGATAATTTAAAATCTGATTTTTCTAAACTTCTAAATAATTCTTCATTCTTATTTTTTCTATAATACATAGAAAATGTCATTATAATGTTTATAGTAAAAAATATAGTTATTTTTAACTAATTATAATTATTAATATTATAATTATTAATATTATAATTATTAATATTATTTATAATAATAAATTTCGTCTATCTTTGTAATTTATTTTCTTTTTTTAAGATAAAATATGACTTTGGATCTTAAAAAATTTGATATGAAAAATATTAGCTTTAATCCTAATGAAAATAAAGGACCAGTTGTTGTTTTAATAGGTCGTCGTGATACTGGAAAAAGTTTTTTGGTAAGAGATTTACTTTATTACCATCAAGATATTCCAATTGGGACAGTGATTTCAGGAACAGAAGCGGGTAATGGATTTTTTTCAGCACATGTTCCAAAATTATTTATACATGATGAATATAATACAGCAATAGTAGAAAATATTTTAAAACGACAAAAGACGGTATTAAAACAAATAAAAAAAGAAATGGAAGCATATAAACGAAGTAATATTGATCCCAGGGCCTTTGTTATTTTAGATGATTGTTTATATGATAATAAATGGACAAAAGATAAAATAATGCGTTTGCTTTTTATGAACGGGAGACACTGGAAAATAATGTTAATAATTACTATGCAATATCCTTTGGGAATACCTCCTAATTTAAGAACAAATATAGATTATGTTTTTATTTTAAGAGAACCATACATAGCCAATAGAAAAAGAATATGGGAAAACTATGCTGGTATGTTTCCAACTTTTGAATCATTTTGTCAAGTTATGGATCAGTGTACAGAAAATTTCGAGTGTCTAGTAATAAATAATAATGTTAAGAGTAATAAATTAAATGATCAAATATTTTGGTACAAAGCTCAAAACCATACTGATTTTAAATTAGGTTCCAAAGAATTTTGGGAAATTTCAAAAGATTTAAATAGCGACGATGAAGATGAATTATATGATCCAAATAGTGCACAAAAAAAAGGTTCTGGACCAAAAATAAATGTTAGAAAGAATAAATGGTAATGATTTTAGATAAATAAGTAAATATTCAAAAATGTATTATAATTATAATTACAAAAATTATTTTTTTTGTAATAATATGTATATATGAGCAATAATTTAAAAAAAAATAACAATAATAATAACAATAATAATAACAATAATAATAACAATAATAATAACAATAATAATGAAAATAGTTCATTTTCAGCAAGTTTACATTCATCAACATTAAATAATAACGGAGAAAATATAGTAAATACTGTATTAGAAAAAAAAGATAATTTACAAAATAATCAAAATAATCAAAATAATCAAAATAATAATAAATCTCCATCAATTGATCCAAAAGTACACGATTTTAAAAAGACTCCTGAATTTAGGATTTTCAAAAATAAATTGGATTCTTTAATAAAGAATAATTTATATGTATTGAAAGAATGTAAGGAAAATAAACGCTTATTGGATATTAAATATGCTTCATTAAAAAATAAACTGAATTCAATTCAAATATCCGTCATTTTATTTTCTACCCTTTCTGGTTTTTTTCAATCCACAAAAGATTATTTTAATATAACAGAGGTTATAGTTTCTGTTGCAGGAATAACAATTTCAACATATATTAGTTTAATATTGTCAATTTCAAAATATTATAAATATGATGATAGAAAAGAACGAATTGTAACATTAAGAGAGAAATATGCAAATTTACATAATAAAATAGAATATAGAATGGATATATTAGGTCCATGGACAAATGAATCTTTATGGGAACATAAAATTCCATCGGAAAAATTAAAAGAATGGGAGGAAGATGTAGTTGAAAAAATGGAATCTGAATATTTAACTTTGATACAAATTAAACAAGAATTATCAACTGAATTTGAAACAATTATGGATTCTAAGAGTAGAAATAAAAATTATATACGTGACAGAAAATTAATGCATGAAAATAGAAAAAAACTATTTGAATCAATAAAAAAGGATTGGGATTTAGAAAATAATATTAAAGAATCTAATGTTGATTTAAATTTTAAACATTCTATACAATTACCAGATGATGATTTAAATAATTGGGATGATGAATTAGATTAGGTAATAAATACAGTACCAACACAATATTCAAATAATGGATTATTTGAATCAATAATATTTGTTTGTATTAAAAATTCGTCATAATAAAGATCATTATTATAGATAATTTTGTAACATTTAGACTCACTTATTTTTAAAAATCGAAACATACGGAAATTAGGCGTAGTAATATGATAATTACATATGCATTTTTTTGATTGATCGAAAATTGAATTAAGAGTTTGATATTTATTTATATTAATTTTATTTATTTGATTAAAATAAATTCTTATATCGATATTTTCTACATATGAAATAATTTTATTAAATAATTCTATGGGTAAGTTTTGAAATTTTTCTATCATTTTATAAATTCGAATATATACAGTATTTATAAAATAAAATCTTCATGGATCTAAATGTAAATTCATGGATCTAAATGTAAATGTAAATGTAAATACCCTAAGGTATATATTTATTTTTCTTCTACTGCTTTTTGATTTTCAGTTAATTGAGATAATCCATGATCACCATTTTTCTCCATGACAATATTATCAGATTCAAATAAATGCTTTTTAATATCATCTTGTGTAGCTTCATTTCCTACTTTATTTTCAATACCACTTAGATTTGTAGAAACTAATTCACCTTTTTCATTTATATCTTGTGTTAATTTATTTCCTGATTTTTCAGCTAATTTTTTATTTTCCGCAATAGCATTTTCTTTGGTTTCTTTAACACGCTTATCGAATTCGTCTTTTGCAACATCTTCGTTTTTCTTCTTTTCACCCATTAATTCATTTAATGTTTCTTCCATATACTCCACTCTTCCTGTTTTATACGCATCAGGGTGGAATGGAACCCAAATACCAACTGGTCCAACATAAACATCATGATTAGGATCAATTTGTCTTAACATTTTACAACGAAGTTCTGCTTCTTGTTGTGTAGGAAAACTACCTCTTACTTTAATGCCACGAATAGATGTTTGAAAACCATGTTTTTCTCCAAATTCTTTTTCTATTTTTTCTTCTTGCTGTTCTAAAAATGTTTTATAATCATCTTCAATTGTTGTTTTAATTAAATTCTCCTTTTCATCCTTGGTAAATTGCTGTAAATCATTTGTTAATTTTTCAAAATCAATATTATATTTATACGAAATAAAATTAATAAATTGAGTAAATTTTTCCATAGATTTATTAAAATCCCAAGCTTTTATAAATTGTTCGAAAAAGAACATTTCTTTTTGTTTCAATATATGTTCTGGTGAAACAAATGATAAACAAACAAACTTTTGCCCAGCAACTGGTTTATCTTCATCTAAAAGATCAATATATTTAGGATTAGTTGTTCCATCTTTATTATTTTTTAGTGTGACACCGTCAGGAGGAGAATTATTAGTAAAATCCATTTATAAACAAAATAAAAAAAATATATTTAAGTGTTTTTCAAAGATAACATTAAATTATTTTAATTTTTTCTAAATAGATTATATAAATGATGGATGTGTTAAATATGTTTGATCTCGGAGAATTAGTTAGAAGAACAATTAAATACTTAATTGAAGGTTTAATGGTTGCAATTGCTGCATATGCTATTCCAAAAAAATCTCTTAATTTAGATGAAGTAGCATTAATTGCTTTATCTGCTGCTGCTACATTTAGTATTTTAGATACATATGTTCCTAGTTTAGCAGGAGGTGCCAGAGGAGGAGCAGGATTTGGTATTGGTGCTAATTTAGTAAAATTCCCTGGTGGATTTTAAAAATATATTAATTTAAAAAATATTTTATTATTTTAATGAGTAATAAAATATTAAATAAAAATAATTTATACAAATTAAATTTAAATAAAAATAATTTATACAAATTAAATTCAAATATTAAATCAAAATATTTTGTTTATTTATTGATCATTTATTTGATTATTTTATCTTTTTCAGGACCAAGATATTACTATTTTTTACCAACAATTCCGTTTTATCCAAACAATTACGAAGATGTTAAAAATGTGCAAAGTGCTATAAAAACACGAACTCAAAAAAATATTGAATTTTATAGATTAACAGATTCTTCCGTTGTACATGCTTTTACTCCATATGTTGACGAATCCGTAGATGAATTAAATAAAATGATAAGTTCATTTCCCATTAGAATTATTGTAATGGGTGCGAAATATTTTTTTAATAGAGCCAGACCTTATCAAATTCAACCAGATTTAGATGTATTATCTAGTTTAACAGCACATACACCAGCATTTCCAGCAGGACATGCCTTTCAAGCATATTATCTAGCAAAAAAAATGACTTATAAATATCCAGAAAATAAAAAAATATTTGAAAAAATTGCGGAGGAATGTGATAATACACGAATAAAAGCAGGTTTACATTTTCCAAGTGATGGAATATTTTCTCGTTATTTAGTGGATTTATTTTTGGATTGGTATATATAAATATTAAAATGAATTGTTTAATATTTATTTTATTTTTCTATCCTATATTTTCAGTTTCTTATAATAAGTCTTATACAATTACTGAACCATTTAAGAATCATTCTTCTTATCCTTTAAAGCAACCATCATTTGAATATTTTTCAATAGATAATAATGCATATGAAAATAATAATGCATATGAAAATAATAATGCATATGAAAATATTAATGAAATAAAAAAAATTAAATTAAATACCACAAATAATATTGTTATTAAAGGAGAGATTAATGAAAAAGTAGCAAGTGAATTTATTTATGATTTAAATATAAAATCAACAAAAAACAATATTTTAATTTATTTGGATACACCAGGTGGATCGGTAGATCAAGGAATGAAAATTGTTAAAGAAATTCAAAAATATAATTTAAGTTGTATTGCTGAAACAGCATATAGTATGGGGTTTATCATTTTACAATCTTGCAATAAAAGATATATTCTCTCTAATAGTAAATTAATGCAACATCAAATGTCGTTTGGAATTGCAGATGAAAAATATAGAGTTGAAAATTATATTCATTTTATTGATAAAATAGAAAAGCAAATAATTGATTTACAAGTCAAAAGAATAAATATAACTGTTGAGGATTTTAAACAGAAGATTATTAATAATTGGTGGATTTATGGAGAAAATGCATTTGAAAATAATGTTGCTGATGAATTAGTCGAAATTTTTTGTTCGACAGAATTAACAAAAAAGACATTTGATGTTGAAAAAAATGGGTATAAATATATTTATTCGAAATGTCCATTAGTAACACATTTTATTAAAAAAGAAAAATTAAAAAATAGTGATAATACTTATGATATATACCCATTTATTATGTAATTTATCAGAAGGTGTAATAATCTAAATTGTAACAACTATAAAATAAACGATTAGTAATTGAATAAAAATAGTCAACATAACAAGTAAGCTATAAAGATTTTTTAATCGATTAATTACTAACTCTTGTATTTTGGAACATTTTCTATATTTTCTACACTGTAATTCAGTAAAATGAATACGATTGTAATAAGGTCCAAGAGAGAAATACATGTAAAAAGTTGAAATTAGAATGAGAGAAATAGAAATAAATTTTGCCATTACTGGATGTAATTTTAAACTATTTGATTTAACCATATGATAAAATAATAAACTTGCTGTTACTAAAACGGAAGATAAACTAAGCCATCCTATTAGAATAGATTCGGGTAAATAAATTTTATCCGAGTAAGCTAAATTATAAGTATCTATATAAGTATCTAAATTTGCCATATAATATAATAAACAGATATAAATATTTATTTATTATATAGAATATCGTAATGGATAAATTAATAAATTATGAAAAAGAAATTGATATTAAAGATTTTTTTGAAAACCAAGCAATAGAAGCGTATTATGTTTTAAGTAAATATCCTGATTTATTTGAATTTATTAAACATTTTTCAAATAATAATACAGGATTTTTATGGTGTGAAGATGAAAATATTAAAAAAATCAGTAATTTATTAAATTTTCAATCACATAGTGGATCATCATTTGCTTTAACTCTAAGAAAAATTCAATTTTGGTTAAAACACAACATACAACCGCTAAAAAATGATAAGTAAATTGACTAAAAATAACACAAATTATACTTACTAAAAAAAATAGACATCTTTACATATTTCAACAAAAATGAAAATGATTATAACCAGGATTTTTCATACAAATATTGCACATTTTATGTGAAAATCCATCATTTGTTTTTGGACCATGATTTTTTCTTAATGCGAATTCTTGCAAATGGAAATGAGAACCAGTTTTATAACAATATGGACATTTCATGTTTATTCCCATGCAAATTAAATTGTAAATAATAAGAATAACAACAATCAATAAAATATACATATACATATACATATACATATACATATACATATACATATTTATATATGTATATATATCAATAATTTGTTAAAAAAATTGTTAAATAGTTAAATAGTGGGTATATATTCCCAATTTAATTCCCCACATATTTTTTTCCAGATTTCATCTTGTTCTATTCTTTTTTCTCTGTCTTTAAGCATAGGAAAATATGGTAAAAATTGTCTTTGGTCTAATAATTCACATAATTTGTAAACAGTATAATAATAATTTAAAAAGTTGACACGGTCATCGGGACAAAATTTAGCATAAGGTCCTTGAATTTCCATAAATAAATTACATAATGATTCTTCTAATTCAGGTGTCATAATAGGAGGTTTAATGCCAAGTTTATCTTTTATAAAAGGAATATGTTCATAATATTTATTATATCCTAATTTTTTTAAAATCTCTTTGGCTTTTTTATTTGTTAATTGTTTTAATTGACATCTTTCTTTTCTAATTTGATTTTTAATATTTTCAAATACTTCATCGGGTATTTGGGTTGTTTCTTTGGCTTGAAATTGCGCTAATATTTCTCTAAAATGATTTATTCTTTTATAGGCGTAAAAACAGGCTTCCTTAGGAGGTTCTTTGTAAGATGGTTTTTCATTTTCAACAAGAAATTTAATATGACGATGACAATTATTACATACCATAATTCCTTCATGATCAATAGGAATTAATTCCCCTTTTTTACAATTTTGACATATATCAGTTTGAACAATATATTTATTAATATCCATAAATGATTCATCAATATTACATAAATATTTTTGAATGGTTTCTTTATTTTTATTTTTATCTTCGTTATTATCATCGTTTTTGATTTTAAAAAATGAATTCAACAATTTTGTTTTATTATTATCAAGAGAAACCTCTTTTTTATTTTCAAAATAATCAAATATATATTCATTATTATTCAAATAATACTGTTTTTTAGAAGATTTTGCTTTTTTTATATCTTCGGAAATTTGTTTAAGTTTATCTTTTATTTCTAGTTTTTCCTCAATATTAGTAATATTTAATAACATTTGTGTTAGATATTTTTTTTGAGCTCTTAAATTAGGTAATAATTCTTCTTTGTCTTTTTGAAATTTTGCTTCTAGCTCCTTATGCTTACTGTCTAATGTTATTATACTTTTTTCATCTAAAACAATTTTTTTATTTGTTTTATGTTTAAATGATGGCATTTATATTATTTAATATTAATTTCAAAAAAATATTTAATATGTATTTTTTCTAATTAATTTAAATTAGTAAAAATATTAAAATCCAAATATATATTTAAATTAAATGATTAACTTAAAGTTTGATAATATAAACTTTAAATATTTCAATCTAAAAAACCTTTTTTTAATGGATTACTTAAATAAATATTTAGATTTAGAGTGGAAAATTTCTAAAAAAAACAATAATTATATTTTAAAAAAAGATAATTGTAAAATCATAATTGATAAAAAAACAAAAGGGGAAGAACTATTATTAAAACATTTAAAACAAAATGTAATTGAAAATACAATTGAAGAAAAAATAACTGATAAATATATTTTATGTTTTTTAAATGGAACTTTAAATAATGGATGGACCATTTCTAAACGAAATACTAAATATATATTTTCTAAAAATCATGAAGGTAAAAAAGAATTTTTTTCAAATGATTATATTAATACATTCTTGAAGGAAAATTTTAAATTTAATTAAATTAAATTTTTTTATGTAGTGCTGAGATAAAATTACATAAAAAAAAAATATTTAGCAATATTATAAACTATGGGAGGTGGATTAATGCAACTTGTAGCCTACGGTGCCCAAGATGTCTATCTTACAGGCAACCCACAAATTACTTTTTGGAAAGTTTCATACAGACGTTATACTAACTTTGCTATGGAATCTATTGAACAAACATTCAACGGACAAGCCGATTTCGGTCGCCGTGTAACATGTACTATTAGCAGAAATGGTGATCTTGCATACAGAACATATCTTCAAGTAACTCTTCCTGAAATCAATCAACAAATGGCCAACCCAAATAGCGATGGTGTCTATGCTCGTTGGTTAGATTTCCCAGGTGAACAACTTATTGCCCAAGTCGAAGTTGAAATTGGTGGTCAAAGAATTGATCGTCAATACGGTGACTGGATGCACATCTGGAATCAACTTACAGTAACTTCTGAACAACAAAGAGGTTACTACCAAATGGTTGGTAATACCACCCAATTAACATACATCACAGATCCTTCTTTCAACGATGTTGATGGACCATGTGACTCTTTGGCTCCTCGTCAAGTATGTGCTCCTCGTAACGCTCTTCCTGAAACAACTCTTTATGTACCATTCCAATTCTGGTTCTGCTCCAACCCAGGTCTTGCTCTTCCGCTTATTGCTCTTCAATACCACGAAGTCAAGATCAACCTTGATATTCGTCCAATTGATGAATGTTTATGGGCTGTATCTACTCTTAACTCCGGCAACTGCTCAGGATCACCTAAGGTTACAACAGCTTACAACCAATCTCTTGTAGCTGCTTCTCTCTATGTTGATTATGTCTTCTTAGATACTGATGAACGCCGCAGAATGGCACAAAACCCACACGAATATCTCATTCAACAATTACAATTCACAGGTGATGAATCTGTTGGTTCTTCTTCCAACAAAATCAAACTTAACTTCAATCACCCAGTCAAAGAACTTATCTGGGTTGTACAACCTGATGAAAATGTAGATTACTGTGCTTCTCTTGAATGTGACCAAGTTCTTTATAAAGTACTTGGTGCCCAACCATTCAACTACACAGATGCTGTTGATGCTCTTCCCAACGCTATTATGGCTTTCGGAGGACCTGATTCCGTAGCTGCTACATCTACTTCTTTTATTGATGCTAATGGTATGTTCAACGATGCTGGTGCCGAAGATGTTGATGGTACTAATTACTGGAACAATCCCGGTGGTGCTGATTACGATGCTCCTAAACTTGGATTCGCAGGAATCCAAAACTCTGGTGTATCTGATGCCGGTACATTCGTTCTTTCTGAAACAGCTCTTGCTCTTCACTGTTGGGGACAAAACCCTGTTGTAACAGGTAAGTTACAACTTAATGGACAAGACCGTTTCTCTGAACGCGAAGGTACATACTTCGATCTTGTTCAACCATACCAAGGACATACACGCACACCTGATACAGGTATTAATGTATACTCTTTCTCTCTTCGCCCAGAAGAACATCAACCATCCGGAACATGTAACTTCTCCAGAATTGATAATGCTACTCTTCAACTTGTTCTTTCCAACGCCACAGTTGAAGGTACAAAGACAGCCAAGGTTCGTGTCTATGCCACTAACTATAATGTCCTTCGTATCATGTCTGGTATGGGTGGTCTTGCTTACTCCAATTAAGCATTTTATCTACTATTTTACCTATTTTTTTATTAAAATAATTAATGGTTTAAAATAATTAATACTTTATTCATTTTATAAAAATTATAATATGAATACTTATTGCTACAAAATGACAATCTATTTATTAAACTGATTTAAATAAACATTAAATATATTTAGTATTATGGCAGAGCAAGCAAAAGAACATTTGTCAATTGTGGTATGTGGTCATGTTGATGCAGGTAAATCTACAACAACAGGACATTTAATTTTTAAACTAGGAGGCATTTCAGAGCGTGAAATGCAAAAACTTCAAGCAGAAGCGGATGCACAAGGAAAAAGTTCTTTTGCATTTGCATATTATATGGATAAAGATAAAGCTGAGCGTGAAAGAGGTGTAACAATTAATTGTACTACAAAGGAGTTTTTTACTGATAGTTATCATTTTACAATTGTAGATGCACCTGGTCACAGAGACTATGTGAAAAATATGATTACAGGTGCAGGTTGTGCTGATGTTGCACTTTTATTAGTTCCTGCTGAATCAGGAGGTTTTGAAACAGCTATTGCAAGAGGTGATCATTCAACAGGAGAAGTTCAAGGTCAAACTCGTCAACATGCTCGTCTTCTTGGATTATTAGGAATCGAAAAATTAATTGTAGGAGTCAATAAAATGGACTCGTGTGATTGGTCAGAACAAAGATTTAATGAAATTAAAGAAGAAATGACAAAAATGATTCAATTAGCAGGTTTTAAACCAAAACAGGTTGCTTTTATTCCTTATTCGGGATTTAGAGGTGAAAATCTTGTAGAAAAAACAGATAAAATGCCTTGGTATAAAGGTTGGAAAGTAAATATTTCCAAGGAAGAACATGTCGAAGGATATACTATTTATGATGCATTAGAGAAAATTGCCCGCCCACCAAAGAGAAATCCTACTGCGCCTTTGAGAATTCCTATTAATGGAGTTTATAAAATTAAGGGAGTCGGTGATGTAATTACTGGTAGAATAGAACAGGGAACCTTAAATGCAGGAGATATTGTAAGAGTAGCTCCAAGAGGCTTAGAAAATTTAAAAGTATTTACTATTGAAATGCATCATAAGACCTGGCCTAGTGCTAAACCAGGAGATAATGTTGGTATGAATATTAAAGGTTTGGATAAAGCAAATATGCCAAAAGTAGGTGATGTAATTTCTTTGCAAAAAGAAGCAATATTAGAAGCAGTTGAAAGTTTCACTGCACAAATAGTTGTTCAAGAGCATCCAGGACAATTGAAACCTGGTTTTAGCCCTTTGGTTCATGTAAGAACCGCAAAATCTGCATGTAAAATGACTGAAATTGCATGGAAGCAAAGTAAAAAAACCGGAAATGAAAAAATGGAAAAACCACCCTTTTTGGAGCGAGGTGAAAGTGCTGAAATTACATTTGTACCCACTCAACCATTTTATTTAGAAAAATTTGATTCTTGTCAAGGATTAGGAAGAATCGCTGTTATGGATTCAAATCAATTAGTAATGTTGGGTAAAGTTATTGATGTCAAGTATAAACCTTATAAAAAGTAAATATTTAGACACTCAATATCAGTAATTAAA
>Ga0233415_10000442_pt1 | contig 19668 bp, 15 predicted proteins | sample Na_anoxic_12_MG_FD_188631 | JGI IMG/M metagenome (GOLD analysis project Ga0233415, IMG submission 188631) | Seawater microbial communities from Saanich Inlet, British Columbia, Canada - Na_anoxic_12_MG | ecosystem: Environmental > Aquatic > Marine > Inlet | place: Canada: British Columbia... | reverse complement strand
TAATCCAGCTGGGCTCAGAGTTCATCGGGTTCTCCTTACGTTGCATATGAATAGTACCGCATATGCGCGCATGGAAACAAGAGGGGTTTGAAAGAAAGGTGAGAAAGTTTGCGGGGGAGGGAGGACTCGAACCTCCGACAGACGGATTAACAATCCGGCGCTCTGCCAACTGAGCTACTCCCCCAAGCGGCGTCCCTCTGCTGCTCTCTGTATGTCGAGGGCCTCATGTCGAACGCCTTGAGACCGCCCTGGGGAACGAGCCCAGAAGTCCACGGTGGGACACGGGGGTTTGAATCCACGCGCGTTTACATTTCGCCAGACGGTCAAAAGATCTACGAGGACTCTACCACACGTCCCGAGAGAGGCGCAACCGCCACCTACTCCCGCTTATGTTCAGACTCCGTGCGCTCTTGGCTGCCCATTGGCTGCCCATTGAGAAGCCACTCCAATGGGCACCTGATTTCCCCTGTTTTTCTGCATACTTGGACGTCGTTTCGTCTATATGTGCCCATTGGGCGATTGAAAATCCAATTAGGCGGTGAGTTAGTGGATTCTCCGAAGGAAGAGAGTAGAGATAGGGGACTGTCGGAGAATGGAGAGGCTCCTCGTTTAATTCAGTTTTCAATCGCCCAATGGGCACCATAACAGACAAGAAGCCATAAGTACCCGAACAGTAAGAGAAAACCGGGTGCCCATTGGGGAGGCTTCTCAATGGGCAGCCAATGGGCAGCGACACACGAATCCGAAACCAGGCGAGAGGTGCAAAATACTGCACCCCACCAAATAAAGCGCAGTCCGAGTTGACAGGGGGGCAAGTCGAGGGCTATACTACAGGAGCAATAAGGAGACGAAATGGCCGACACCGAGCGGAAGAAGCAAGTAGGGATCAAGATGGAGAGAGAGGCGCTGAGGGCTGCCAAGGTGCGAGCTTCAGATCTGGGGTTGTCCTTCACCGGATATCTTGAGATGCTGGTGAAGTTAGACCTCGGTGTCCGCGCCCCTTCAGTTAAGGCAGAAGCCTAAAACAAAGAAAGCCCCCCACGGCTGGGAGGCATTCAAGTACAGGGCAGGCCCGCAAAAGTCGCCCTGAGAGGAACAGAGATGAGTGATTATATCACAGGCAGTAGTGTCCCACAACCAACAATGCCTTTCGACCTGAAGGCGCTTCTGGACTGCATGGCGTCCCGCAAAGCCGGCGAGTGGCCAGCCCGATACATGGAGCTGGACACCAAACGAGCTTTTGAAAATGGCCACCTAGAGCGCCTCCCCTATCTGATGAACGCGGACGGCGAGCTGGCCCCCCAATACGGCAAGACGAGCTACACAGGGCGCACCCATAGCTCCAGGCCACACGTCCAGGGGTTCAACCGCCCCGTGAGAACCATGTTCCGTCTGCACGACCATGTAGTTCTGCGTGCAGACTTCAGTGGGTCGCATGTGCGGCTCCTGGCCCGCATCTCCGGCGACACGCAGATGTTAGCTGACTGCTCCGCTGGCGACCCCTACGCAGAGGCGAAGCAGGTAGCGATGGACCTGGGGACGCCCGAGGACAGAGCACGAGAGGCCGTCAAGGTGGCGGTACTAGGCATCTTCAACGGGATGGGGGCGGCAAAGGTTCAGAGGCAGTTAGTTGAGGCGGGAGCCCCCGAGGACATCGACCCGGCTCAGTTCATCGAGCGGATAAACGCCCGCTGGCCACAAGCGGCTGCGTATCTAGCTGAGGCGAAGGCTGGGGTGAAGGCGCACGGATGGAGCTTCCGGCGGGATGGGGCAGCAACGCTCACGATGCCAGAGGAGAAGAGAGGAGAGCATCGAATCCCAGCGCTGGTCCTGCAAGGGCTAGAGGCTTCCGCGGTTGACCGCGCCCTCGCCAGGGCCACAGACCCCGAGGGCGAGATAGTGGCAAGGCACCCAACCCTGCGGCTCATCATGCCTCTGCACGACGAGACCATTTGGGTCGTCAGCCCAGAGGACGCAGAGCTGGCCGGAGACACCTTAAAGGCGTTGATGACTGAGGAGCTGTTCGGGGAGCCCATCTCTGACGACGACGTCAAGATAACCTACGGGGCTTCGATGGACGCGGCAGATCAGCGAGCGGTCTACACTGACGATGAGTTCGACAACCTCTGCGCGCATGTGGAGGCAATACCCCCGCAGCTCACGCGCAGAGAGCACGTAGAGGCCGGGATAGCCATTCTCATGGATATGGCCGAGGACGCCTCTTCAAAGTTCCGGGCACTAGCTACCAACGAGGTCGGAATCTTCCAGATACGTCTCGCGAGTCTCAAGGACTCAGCGGGCGTGGGCGTCGCCCTCGCTTTCTTGAAGATGGCTCGCGGCGGCAAGGACGTTGTAACGGCCCTGCGAGCGATCATCGCCCCCGCAGCCGAGGCAGACGCCTGGGCTACCAAGGTGATGACCGGAACCCGCACCGAGCTTGCGGATACAAGGCCTCTGATGGCTCGCGTGCCCAGCGAGCTGGCGGGAGTGGTCGCGGACCTCAGCTTAGGCAAGAACGGCAAGCCCTCGCCCACAGCACAGAACCTCTGGACGATCCTAGAGGGAGATCCAGCTTACGCCGGAAAGCTCTGGCGAAACACCCTGGACGGACAGGACTACCACGACGACGGGGAGCTTTCGGGCAACGACCCCGAGATGAACCTCCGCCGACACGTCAGCAACACATACGGGATGTCAGCTACTCTGGTGCCCTGCGCCGAGGCAATCTGCCAAATTTGCCTGGAGAACCCACGCAACCCACTGGTAGAGTCCCTTGAGGCGAGCCGACAGGCCTGGGAGGCTGGCGACCGCGCCTCTACCCTCGACACCTGGTTCACAGGAGCCTTCCCCCAGCTCGCAGACACCCCCCTACACCGAGCGTACGCTCGCAGGTTCATTCTCGGGCTGGTAGCCAGGGCATACACCCCAGGCATCAAGTTCGACACCGCTCTGATCATCGTAGGCTCTCAGGGGGCGCGAAAGTCCACCTTCGCAGAGGTCCTCGCAGGATCAGAGTATTATGGCGAATCCAACCTCAACTTCAATGACACCAAGGCCGTCATAGAGAAGACAAACGGCACCTGGATCTACGAGCTCCCAGAGTTCGATAAGTACAAGCGCCAAGAGCAGGAGCAGATCAAGTCTCACCTGACCACCACCAAGGACAAGCTCAGGCACGCCTACGCACGTCGCACCACCGTACATAGCCGTTCAACGGTATTTATCGGGACCTCAAACAGCCGCACGGGGGTACTTACGGACGAGACAGGTTCCAGGCGCTTCTGGGTCATCGACATCGGGGACCATGTGGACACGGAGTGGCTGAAGGACAACCGAGAGGCCCTGCTCGGAGAGGCCGCACACTACTACCTGAACAACAAGGAAGAGGACTACCTGCTCTATCTGCCCCCTGAGCTTGAGCAGGAGCGCGAGGCCCACAACGCCGAGGAGTTCACCTCTGAGGATCCCGTGGAGCAGGATATAGTAGAAATCCTCGGCAGAGAGATCCCTATTGTTAGTCGGAGCGGTTTCTCGGTCAAGGAGTTGGCCGCTATCTACATGGAGGACCACCAATCGGAAAAGGAGGGATACGTTAGGCGCATCCTGATCCCCCGAGCCCTTCAAAACCTCGGAGCCATCAAGGGTGGGCGAGTCCAGCACAAGGGCATCAGGACGGTCATCTGGTCTTTCCCCAAGGACAGCCCTCACTTCGCCAAGAGCCCCGAAGACGCAGCCGCCCTTCGAGCGCAGGACAACCTCATCCAGTTCACCCGCGGCAAGATGCGCGGCGACCAAGACAAGGAGGCGTAGAGATGCCTAAGCAGACCAAAGAGCTAGAGATCCTACACGCAGGCAGGAGCGGCGACGCGACCCTGCAGTGGTACACAACCAACATGGACGACATATCCTTCGGCAGCGCGGGAGAGAGGCTAGACGTTCTAGGAGCTGTCGCTGCGTTTGCAGGTGCCCCCTCAAAGACCTCCGATGACTACGACGCCATTGAGCGGGGCGAGTGGGCCATCGAGGTTCCGTACTACGGTATCGTCGTCACGACCGACGGTCGCGTGGGCCTATCCGAGGAGGGGAAACGCGACGGAGTGACGGTTCACTGCTTCAAGCAGGCCGCGTTGGGCGACTGGAGGGTCCGAATACAGCAGATGTACGAGGACGGACCCTACGAGGCCGACATCAGACTGGAAGACCTCATGGCCGTAGCGCTTGGCCACAACTGGCGCATGGCCGACGACGACTACGAATACTACGACACGCACGTGGATGGCTCAGAGCTGCCCTGCAACACGTCGGAGAAGTTCGCTGACATCCTCTTTGCGATAGAGGGGCGGTACAGCGACCCCACTGCCATCGCGGAGAACAGAAGGCCACACGCTGCGAGGCTGGAGTACCCGGACAACCCGCTGCGCATGGTGATACCCTGGGACTTCTGGTAACCCCACCAGGGACCGCGTTGGTCCCCGGTCGACCGCCACTAAGAAGTAGAGCACTTTCGAGTTGTAGTCGGGTTTGGTCCGAACCCTAGTCGCGGGAACCAGATCGGTTCTCGCAAAAGCAGCTCAGCACAAGGAGAGAGAAGATGAGCAGAGGACAAATTCACGCCCAGATCACCCAACACATAACCGACATCCTCACCAACGTCCACGACGACGCGGCGGCTGAGTGGATGGGGCGGCTTCTAGCTGCGACGGCAGCGTTTAAGGCCACCCACCTAGAGCGCGGATATCTCGCTTGGAAGCTCCGCCTGGAGGCCCGGCAGGGGTCCTGGACTCCCTGGGCCTTGGTCGTGCTGTTCACGGACCACGGGGACCTCAACGACACCACACGGGACCTGTGGGCGACCTGGTACAACGAACTCGTAAGCGCGATGGCTTACGACGCGCCGGATGAGAACGGCGACCCGATCATAGCCCACCGCGAGTCCTAGAGTCCCGCCCTTATGCACATGCATAACCAGTAGACGGTAGACCCGGCCCGCCTCAAGATAACCCCACAAAAGCCTTCCAATACACTCCCCTTCCCGCCTATAATACAACTCCTTGAGCCCATTGAATGTAGGAGTAGAGCGATGGGAAGCATGAACCGAGTAACCCTCTTAGGCCGTCTAGGCAAGGACCCCGAGCTGTTCAGCGGGGCCTCCCAGGTCTGCAAGTTCAGCCTAGCCACCGACAAGAAGTGGACCGACAAGTCCGGCCAGCGCCGCGAGGAGACTCAGTGGCACCGGGTGGTCTGCTTCGGTAAGACCGCGGAGACGGCCAGCCGCTACCTCAGCAAAGGGAGTGAGGTGCTGATCGAGGGGTCGATCAAGTACGACTCGTATGAGAAGGAAGGCCGCACCATCTACACGACAGACATCATCGCCGACCGAGTAACCTTCGTAGGCAGCGCCAGAGGCAACGCAGTGCCCCCTACAGGCCCGCGAGAGGGGAATTGGGGCGGAGGCCAGGGTGGTGGGCAAGGAGGCCAGCCACAGCAGCCACAGGGCGGCTGGCAAGGCAACCGAGGTAACCAGTTCGGGGGCGGGCAGACAGGCAGCTGGGGCCAGCCAGGAGGACAGCAGTGACCGAGCTCGACAACGTACAGGTACACGGCCTGGAGCGGGCGCTGCGGCGGGCCAACTACTCCCGCTCGGTCGGTAGGCCCGACATGACGGATCTCGGCAACCCCTCAGACTGGCGGCGTGGCCGTCGGCTGGGCAGCATTCCCGGGGGGAAGGGCCATGACAAGTTTCTACGCGGTATCGTCGTCATTGGGGATCTCAAGGTCACGGAGACGCAGCTGATCCATATAGACACCTACCACTGGTTTGAAATCACGTCAGCGCAGTCCAAGATGTATAACCTGGTGAACATGGACTACGCAGAGGCCTTCTCCGAGTACACGGACGGGATGCAGATCGCTAGGCTGATGCACCTACGGGACAAGTATCTGTCTGACCCCACATCCGACAACTTTGAGCGACTGCAGGCCTCCTGCCCTCTAGGCCTGGAGCGGTGGATGGGCTTCGTCACCAACTACGCGAGCCTCAAGACGATGGTGAACCAGCGTAAAGCTCACCGCCTTGAGGGGTGGCGTGACTTCTGTGAGTGGGCCTTCACGCTACCGCACTTCGCGGTTCTCACGGGGTGCAAGCCATGAGTAGGCCTACAGCAGATGAATCCTTCATGGCTATGGCGTTTCTGGTTGCCAAGCGCTCGACATGCCTGCGCCGGAAAGTTGGGGCCGTCTTGGTGTCACCAGTTGGCCACGTCCTGGCAACCGGGCGTAACGGCACCCCACGTGGGCTAAAGCACGCCTCAGAGGTAGGTTGCCTGCGAGAGAAGCTCGGGATCAAGTCGGGGGAGCGGGCGGAGCTGTGTCGTGGGCTCCACGCCGAGCAGAACCTACTCATCCAGCTCGCCAGGGAGGGCGGCTGCTCTGTCGGTAGCACCATCTACTGCACCAACCAACCGTGCTCCACCTGCGCAAAGATGCTCATTCAGGCAGGAATCATCAAGGTCGTCTATGGATGGGCCTACCACGATGAGTTGGCTGTCGCGTTGTTTGCCGAGGCCGGTGTGGTTCTTGAGATGTATCAAGGGATGTGGAACCCGTGAACTATGCACAGTGCATATATGCGTAACGCATACGAGCTACAGACGGGTCAGAGTAATCTCAACGCGGGGTCTCTTGCCGTCCACGTTCTTGCGTAGGTCCAGCTGCAGCACATCTCGGTCGTTTTCATAGACCACATCTTCCATCGCATCAAGTATCAGCTTATCGAAGTTGCCGACGTCAGACAGGCGGTTCCTGAACCAGTAGACGATTGTGACGCCCCAGGAAGCACGTTTGGTTGGGTCAGGCTTCCACACATCTCGAACAGCAGAAGCCACCTTAGCCTTCCAAGCCCTCCCTTTGGGAGTCATGTAGGTCCTACGCCCGGTGTGGCGGTAGGCTGCATTCACGGAGACGGGGCTACCTTCGATAACAATCTTCATCTATCAGCTCCCTATGGCCTCAGCCAGCTCAGCTTTGTAGACGCAGCGGTCCCCCGTGCAGCCTACGTCGTCTTGTTCGTGCTTAGCGCCCCCGAAGTCTATGGGTTTCAGCCCCCTGCTCATCTCCAGATACTCAGCCTCGGTCAACTCACTGAATGGGAGCTGGACATAGCCCTTGAGGTCAGGCTGGCGCGGGAAGATGGTGCAGCCCTTGAGCTTGTAGCGCATAAGGCAGTCTACCACCTCCTCCTGCTCGGTCGCAGGGTCGTAGTCCACCGTGAAGCTGACCGAGTTGTCTGCCCAGAGCCTCTGGAGCATGTCTAGGACCTCAAACTGCTCGGTAACCGTCTGCTCCTTGCGCGCCTTGCTGAAGTCCAACTCCTTAACCGGGAAGCTGACCACCACCGTGGCGGGCTCACGAACCGCGACCTCGACGTGATAGCCCGCATCCTTGAGGGGCTGGATGAGCGGGGACGTCTGCGAGATCCGCATTCGCTTCACCCAGAACTCAGCCATAGCCGCGTGACCGCCCGGTGTGACCCCTGGGAGAAGGCTGACGGTCCCACTAGGCTTTACTGTGCTGAGTTTGATGCTCTGCGGGACGTGCCAGCGCTCACTGTAGTAGCCATCGAGCAGCTCTAGCGTGCTATAGCCCTGCTTCAGCCAATGCTCGATGACCGGCCTGGTCCACTTGTGGAGGGCCTGCATCACTCCGGTGACGCTAACGCCGATCCGGCGGGTCCGCTGGTTCACTTCATCAGAGACGGGGTTGGAGAAGCGCGTAAGGGTGATGGCCTTGGCGTACAGGTAGGCGCTCTCAACACTACTGAGGAATTGGGCCAGGGAGAAGTTGCGGGACATCACAACCTCATCGACCAGGCAGAGCCCGAGGTCCTCCAACGTGATTTCGGCGCAGGCATTGACGCCTATGGCCAAGTGGTCGTCGTTATTGGGGGCCTCACAGGTGCGTCCATAGGCGCGGTGGCGATCCATGTAGATAAACCCGAGGTCTTCGCCCCTAGAACAGCGCTCTACTACGGCGTTCAGGTCCTCCCTGGTGCAGCAGTCGGGGAGGTCCACGCTGTTATTGGCAGCCCAGCGGTATCTGTTGATCGGGTGGTCGTCGCACTGCTGTTCAGGAGGCAACGCATCGAAATTCTTGAAGTCCATGAAGGACTGATCGCCCGCGGAGCCCTTCATCAAGATGGCAGAGCGCCGCATTCCGCCGGCTGCAACACAAGCGCCCTGGGCTGCGAACAGATCACGGATCTGATTGCCACTAATGAACCGTCGTTGTGTGTTGTCTGATGCGCCTATGCCAATATAGAGATGTCTGGGCTGAACCTCGTCGATGCCGTACTTCTGCTTCACCGGCTCACCAAGCTCACTGATGATGGCCCTCTCCGTGTCTGCGGGAAGTAGGATGTGGATGGCTTCCTGGATTAGCCACAGAAGAGGGGCTGGCCCACCGCTCCGCCCGCCGAACGTCTTGAGCGGGGCTCCGGCTGGCCTCAGCAACGATCCGTCCACGTGGATGGGGAGATCCCCATTGCCGCCGAAAGGCTCCAGGATGCGTGTGTAGGCCTCCATCCACCCTTCCCGACTGTCCTCGACCTGTAGGACCTTTGCGGCCACTGTAGGCACTCTCAGGCGCTTCTTACCCGCACCTTCGGTGTCTATGCCGATGCCGGTTCCGAACATCGAGAAGCCCATAGCATCCACGAAGGGAGATGAGAGCCTGACGTCCAGGTCTTTGGTGGACACGAAGCCGCAGTTCGCCAACACACCCGCGCCTTTGACGAAGAGAGCCTCGGTCCCGTGAGCCCATAAGCCGCGCCCCGGAGGGAGGAAGCGGAAGTAGAACATGGAATCGTACATCTGCTCCGCCTGAAAGAACCACTCGTAGGCCTTCCAGGGCAGGCCCGCCTGGAGGTAGTGCAGCTTGATGAGGTAGAAGGTCCCCTCCACAACGCGCCTGCAACACTCCCACCACGCCTCCTGCGTCCCGTCCGGCTTCTGCCTTGAGTACGTCCTGTAGAAAGTTATCGGGCCTAGAGGACCCCATAGCGGCTCTCTGTCGATGTAGTTGGCGATGAAGCTCTCCGAGAGCTTGTAAGGCGGGATCAGCTTGCCTTGGGGGTCGAGACGGGAGATGACGTCGGGCACAGGGTAACTCCTTCAGTTGCCCGGGGATCATATCACTGAGGAGCTGCACTGCGGAAGGCGGTTACGAGGCGGGGTAAATAGCTAACATCCCTAACGCTTTATGCACTGTGCATAAAATCTCATATGCGTCACGCATACTCGATCAGGCGTAGGTGTTGCCGGACTGCGCGCCGAGGTCGTCTGAGAGGAAGACGAAGTTAAGGTGGTGGGCCGTAGCTGTTGAGTAGCTCTCGCTCACCACATGCGCCCCACGCGGCATGGTGACTCCGTGGGCTATCGCAAACCCGATGTCGTTTGTCGAGCGGTTGAGTGAGCTGACCGTAGCAGCCGCCACGTCATTAGCGCTGTCGCCCTTCTGCCGAATGAAGCAGACGTCGCCAACCTCAAAGAAGTCTAGGTCTGTCTGGACTTCGCCAGTCAGCGGGTCGGTGGTGGCGCTGAAGGCGTTGGCATCAACACGCAGCTTTGTCGTTGAGCTGACGCTGGCTACGTTAAGGCAAGGAGCCCAACCTGAAGCGGACTGAACGCCGTGAGCAACCAGTGTGAGGGTAGCCAGCCCCCTCGCAGGGGAGCGCTTCAGCCCCACAACACGCATTGCTTCGGCCGAGACCCCCCTGGTGCCGGTAACTCCGAAGGCGAAGCTGTCTGACACGGTGACCACGCTTCCTACGTGGACGTTGAGCACGTCAGCCAAGGCCACGGTCCCGACAAACTCGCGACGCGGGTAGGCGCGCAAGGCAAACTGCTCGGCTATCAGAGGGATAAGGGCTGTGCGCTGTCCTTGCGGAGTATCAACCCCCAAAGTCACCCCACGCAGGTCCAGATCGGCTTTGCGTGTGGTGTTGAAGGCGCTCACAGAATCTCTGTTGGTGGCCGTCAGCTCGACCTGATGCTTCTTTTCAAGCCAGTGATAGTTTGTCTTGATGTTGAGGACGTTGATGATGTCCTCATTCACCCGACTCACGACCCCCGGCTCCGTCACCCAATCGCCGTTCTCGATGGTGCTGGTGCTATCAACATGGACGGGGAGCCCCAGCTTAATCAGCGTGAGGCGCTGCAGGCCGGTCGCCGGGTTCACCCTGGGAACGATGGCAGCCGAGAGGACGTAGAGGATGGGCCTGATGAGCTCCTCGATGTTCACGGAGTCGTCGATCCGCAGCTTCCAGTTCTGAGCCAGCCCGTGAAGGGGGAAGTCTGTAAAGCTCTCGATATCGACGTATGCAGACGGCAGGTTCACGCCGAACGGCAGGTTGTCATAGTCGGCGTGGTTGAAGCCGTTGCCCTCACCACTCATCAGCAGCTCAAGCATGATGGTCGTAGGGGCCTCATCCACCCAGCTCGCGTCCTCCATGATGACAGCCGCGTCGAAGTCCTCGAAATCCCCGAAGGGGAGGCGGGCGAAGCGGTCATTGGGGTCTGTCGTGAGCACAACACCGGGTACGCCGGCACCGTAGATGGAGGAGGCTGAGGCCTTAGCCGTGATCCACAGGCTTGTCTCGTAGTCGTCCTGACGCGGGTGCTGAGCCTTCACCAGTACCCTAAACGGGGCGGCACTGAACACGTCATCCTCGACGTAGAGGTATTTCTCACCTGTCTGCCAAAAAGCACGGGGCGGCTTCTGAACCGAAATATGCTGCCGCCCGCCGTCGTCGCTACGCACCGTGATGGGGATCACACGGTTCCCCCAGCTGCCCTCACTGGCCCTGGGGTTTTGTGTCGTGGGTGCGTAGAGCCCGCCAGGAGCCTGTGGGTCACCCAGGTCACAGCCGAAGAGGCAGTCCACGGTTGGGTTTGTGGCTCGCCTCTGGGAGAATGTAAGCTCCATGTCAGCGCGATGTTGGTACGAGTTACACCGGACCTCAACACGCGCCCGCGCCTCGTTGTACTGCATATCAATCCAGAGACCAGACGCGCCCTTGTTTGTGTGCGGGTTGAAGTCTGAGGCGAACAGTTGGGGTATTGCGTCCGGCCACGCTTTGAGCGTCCCATCGACCCCGTCGGGTGCCAAAAAACCAACGCGGAACTCTTCTGACCTGTGGTCCGCGATGGTCTTGACGATCTGCACTGTCGATACCCCGGGGTGGTTTGGGGTGACTGTGAACGCGGTTGGGACCACAGCAGTCACGTCGTACCTCGTCGTAGATCCGGGGATGAGCAGCGGGCGGTGCCGCGGGTGGTCTGTAGGCAGGGTGACGTCGAAGACGTCCGAGTAGGACCGTGTGTCCGCAGGTATGGTCGGACCAGCCGCCTGGTTAGCCGTCACGTTGGGAGCAACCACTACGCCGCGGACGGCTTGAGTGAACGACACACGATGTCCAGACACCCCATCAAAGATGTGGGCACCTTGCTGCAGCCCGGTTTGGGCAGCCTTGCCGCCTACATCTCGCTTCAGGGCGGCTACCCAGCTCGCCAGCTTGACGGTCACGGACAACCCATCGCTCGCTAGTGTTGGGGAGGCCGCGACGTAGCCGGAAAGCTCCTCCACCCACTCACCGTGTGTGTTGTGGGCCATGACGGGGGCCACCAGTAGGCGTGCGCGCCTGCGTATCCAAGACACGCACTCACTGGTGATAGGCGGAGCCCAACCCTGCGCCTCGCTGGATCGGTGGCTTTGAACCTCAGACCCGAGATACCCGCGGGTCACCACGTTGAAGATGTAAGGGGGGGAGGTGGTGCGGGCGTTGTACTGGAAGCACTCCTGGCCCATGTAGAACACACCTGTGGCGGGCCACCCACTGAGGTCGTCGTTGGCCTGAACGACCGCCGGTGCGGTAGAACTCTGCGCGATATAGGAGGAGGCCAGCGTGGTTCGGTGGGTAGACCCCATTGGACCCAGCCTGAGTAGCTCCGCGGCCCCATTGGTGTCGGTGAGGGCGATACGCACGGAGCAGCCGCCCCCGGTGAGCGTATTGGTGTGGGGGTCCAGTGTTGTGCTGTTGTCTGACACCGAGAAGAGCCCAGGCCGTTCGGTCCTACCAACACGGGTGGGGGTGTAAGGGGAGTCGTACCAGACGTACTCCACGCCGTCGATCTCGAGCATGTACGCGAGCCTCTGCGCACGGACACTCATGTCATTTAGTTTAGAAGACATCTTATCCAATCTCCGCTATTGAGACCGAGTAGACCCGGCAGTAGGAGGGGAAGCTCAGGTGTAGCTCAACCTCGAGCCCTTGGTTCGAGCCCAAATCTATCAGATGTGGGCGGGAAGTGTCTGTGGAGTACCCGGTCTCAATGTAGACGTCCTGGCAGCTCGTAGCCCCTTTGAAGCTGGCGCTGTCGGTGTCAAAGACAGCCGGGAGGTAGCCGTTGGGTTGGCTCCAGGTCGCGGTCGAACCTATCTGAGCACCCGTCCCGTAGGGGAAGTGGTAGAGCGATGCCGTGATCGAGGCGGAGGTGCCTTTATCAGCGGACGCCAATACCCACATGCCAATCCATAACTTCTGCGCCTGCGGTCCGAGGACGAAACGGACGTTGGCGTCGTAGTAGCTCCCTATTGACCCAATCCAGTCGGTTGCCGGGTTGACCAGCGTGATTTGGTGTGTGAAGCGCCGAAGAAAGCGCCCCTGTATCAGGTTGGCAGCTGCTTCCGCTAGGGCTGCAGTTGTAACCCCCTGCACGGCGGTGTTGACCTTCATCGTCCCCGCGTCCGGTAGTTCCGGTACTAGATAAGCCACTTTCTATACTCCCATCACGGTGAATCCAAGCACCATCGCTGTAAGCGTCGTCGTCCCGGCGTTCTCGTCGTTATAACTCCCCCCCCGTATGGAGACAAAACCGACGGTAGGGGCATCGACAGGAACCCCAAAGCCTCGGTTGCGCTGGAGCCTGACAACAACGCGGGTCCAGGTGGCCGAGGACCCGGACGGCACAGGTATGACCGTCACCGAACCCCCCGCAGGGATCTCGCCGTTGCCGTACCCGGTGCGCTCCCCAAAGTTGTCGAGCGTGGTTTCATCCCCCTCCCCGTGTTGGATGTATATAGCCGAGTCTCCAGTGGGGTTTGATGTGTAGCGCACCCAGACGATGAGCTCGCTTATCAAGTCCATCCGTGGAATGACTGCCCGATGCGGATACGCGCCCAGGGTCGAGTAGGTGTGACCCTCCGTGGCCGACACGCAGGTGTAGGACCTGACGCGGCCGCGGAGGTGAGACAGTGTTCCGAGCACAAGCTCCTGCCCCATAGCCGCGTCCAGTGGCTTGTCGGCCGCAAGATGCGCGGTGTCCATCGCCACGACACCGTTGAAGACTGTGTTGGGTAGAGTATCGGCCAAGGGGTAGGTCCCGCCTACATTCACGTCCAGATAGGTGGCGTACAGGTTCCGCACGTACACCGTCTCTGCTGCGCCTATGTAGGTCTCTAGTATGACCTCCTCGAACTCTCCGGTGGGGTCCGCAGCTACGTTAAGGTGCGGGAAGACCCCCCCGTCGCTACCCACCCACCCTGATGTTGGCGAGAGCACGAGGGTAGACCCCCCATACACAGTGCGGAAGCGTACATCGGGGGTCCCCGTGACGGTAGCCTTGATTCCAACCTTCAGCTTGTCATGTAGATCAGACAGGATGGGGATACGCCACGCGCACTCATACTTCCACACACCCGTGCCATAGAGGGAGTGGATATGGGAGAACTCCTGCGAGATCACAGGCTGGACGTGCCCGGTGCTGATCCCGAGATTTACCGTCTCAGCAAGGTCCACCCAATCAGTAGACCGTGCAAGTTGGGTTGAAGTGAACCTGAGTGGGTTCGGCAGCGTAGCTGGTAAGGCCGGGATCACACGACTCATCTAGTCCTCCAGTAGCTCGTCGATGACGATTGTATAGCGGAATAGCATCTTCAGGCTAGTCTCCCAGCTTACCTTCTCCTTAGAGCTGTTCGTCGAGGAGATATGGCCATGAATACGCCCCATCTCCCCCGCGCTTTGGACCGTATAGCGTGTGGTGTAGCCGGTTGTGACGTCGAAGGATCGCCTGCGCGTCTCCCCCCAATCCTGGTAGTAGACAACCGGAGCGCCTTGGTAGAAGTAGTTACGGGCGTTGCGCATCCAGTGGACATCAAGCCGGATATCGTTGCCGACAGGCCCGCTGAGGTTGCCTGTGACGGTGAAGCGGTGGTAGTAACCCCGGTTCACGGCGGCATAGGTCGCGTCACGTAGCTGCTGGGCCTTGCCGACTTCATAGCTCTGGCGATCCACCATATGAGGGGGACGGGAAGGTACAATAACTCCCGGACATGGGTAGGCCGCGGTGAGGATCCGAATGCCGCCGATATCCACGGCCACCTCCTCACCAGAGAAGCCGAGGCGATCTCGCATGGTCGGGCTGTTCCAAGTCATCGTCGTGAGCATCCCGTGGCCCACCTGCGAAGTGGTATAGACGTGGCCGGTCTCAGTCAGCCCCCAGCGCACGGACGTGATTAGCGTGGCGTCGTAGTGCATCTCCTCCATGCAGTCCCAAGCCGGTGCGCCAGCGTCCGCGTAGGACCGCAACATGGTGATGATAGACTGAGCCTGGAACCCCTGGGCAGCCGGGATAGCGAACGCCGCCGAGGCACCTGGAACCAGATTGAGATCCAGGCCGGCGATGACCCCCCGTGTGAAGTCGCTAGGCGCGGTGGCGTAGTAGACCCCTCCGTCAAGAATAGCGCTGGTAGCACCCCCCGTGAATCCAAAGACGTCACCAGCAGCCGTGAAGGTGTCTGCCGTGTTGCTGACGACGACGCGGTCCTCATCGTTGAGGTAGATGTCCCAGGTCCCTGCTCCCGTGCCGTGCGTGACGATCTGCTCCGGCAATGACATCCCACTGCGTGACCCGCGTGCGTTAAGGAAGGCTATAACGTCCTCGTAGATTCCGTCACCGGCCCCGGTAAACGTCGTCATGGTGGTGACGTCAGAGCCTTGCGTGAACAGCGGTGTGCCGCTCCAGGCCCTAGCGTCAAAGCTACTGAGGGCAGCCATTTTTGTGTGTGGGCTTCCGGTGCGAGGCATACTTAAATCTCCAGGGGTCGGTTGTTGTCGATAGGCGTTGCTGTGTCGCTGCGCTGGTTGGCGTTCAGGTTCCGAGCGAAGGAGCTGAAGAAGTCGTCCTCATCCGGCTTCGTAAAGCTCAGTACCACCTCGGTCTTGGACTCGTCAGAGCCGGAGCCGGTCATGTCGTATGCGCCAGGGCGAGAGTACTGCCCAGCCCCAGCCCCAACGGGTTTTGACTTACCCCCACCACCGTACCCTGAATCCATAGCGCCCTTGAAGTATGCCGCGGAAGCCAGGGTCTTACCTGATGCAGCAGCCGCGAATCCTATACCGGACGGGATATTGCCAGCAGCGAAGGCTGCCATAGCTTCGCCTGTGAAGGAGATAGCGTCCGCGCCCGACTTCACCCCTCGGACGAACATGGAGATCGCCTCCACCTTCTCTTGGGCCATACCCATCTTGCCCATAGCCTCAGCAGACTCCTCGACCGCGCTGGCAACCTTGATGGTGGTGCTGGTGTAAAGGTTGACTCGGTCGGACATAGCCTTGGCCTCAATGGCCGTTATCTTGTTCATAGCCTTCTCGGTCAGGCTGGCTACCTTCTCCTGGTGGGCAGCTTCGGCGGCCAGAGGCTCTTGGTACTCCCCCTGCTTTACGACCCGCTCCTTCTCCAACACTGTTGCCTGGGCCTCCTCGGCCGACTCGGCTTCACGCTCTTGACGCATGTTCTCCACGTCGTCGGCGATGGTTTCAGACCCCTCGGACTTCAGGACTGCCGCGGGGTCCTTTGGTGGAGCCCCTGCGGACGGACTAACCCCCAGCGCCTCAATCTGGCGCTTCAAACTCAGTTTGATGGCCGCAACGGAGCGCTCCGTAGCGTCCTCGATCCCATCGACCTGCATGTCCGCGATATCGCGCTGGTACTGCTCCGTGAGGAGTTTCTGGGCGTCGGCGTTACCTTTCGCCATACGCATCTCCTCATCGTACTTGGCCTTACGCACAGCCAGCGCTCGGTCCATTCCGTCCTCGATAAGTGAGGCCCGCATCACGGCGATCTTCGCGGCGTCCTTAGCTGCCGCCTCGGCCAACTTGGCCTCTGTCTCGAAGAACTTGCGTTGCCTGTCCAGCTCCTTATCCCCGAGCGCCTGTAGCTCCTCGTTGTGGATCTGCTCAAGAGTGGTGAGGTCGTAGTTGAACTTCTTGGCCTCGGCCAGCTCATCAGCGTGCTTCATCTCCAACGCGGCCAGCTCGCGGTCGTACCCGGCCTCGACGAGCACAAGCTCCCGTTGTTGCATCTTCGCGGCGAAGGCCAGCCTAGCAGCCGCGTTTCCGGCACTCCTCTTGGCGGAGGCTGTGGCCTTAGCCTCGTCCTTTGCCTTCACCGCACGGAGCTTGGCAACCGCTTCTGCGGCGTCCTCCTGGGCGTCTATCCACAGCTCGATGTCGAGGCGCTCAATCTCCAGGTTCCTGATGACCCGCGCCTGCTCACCTGCCCCGGCGAAGTCTCCGCCCGTCCTAGCCGCAGACTGAAGGAATTTAGAGGCTGCAATCCTCTTATTGATGTCCTTGATGTTGTTCTCGGCCTGTTGGGCTTTACTCAGGTTCTCAGTGATGAACTTCCCGGTAAAGGCCCCATACAGATCGACCGCGAGGATGCCCGCGAGCTTCTTTGCCTTCGCAGCGATGTTGTCCAGCTGCACTCCAACGCGGTCGAGACCGACAGCGAAGTTACCAGTCGGTGCTTCGGCTATCGCGCTGTTCAGCTTGAGCTGCAGCTCCTCAAGCATCGCCGTCCGCTTCTGGTTGGTGGACAGCTCCCCAGCGGTGATCCCCAGGGTCTTGGCGTACTCGACGAAGGTGTCCTCGGACTTTATGGTCATCCCGAAGAGGTCCTGGAGGGCTCCAGTCTCGCCGTCCAGCGCCTTAGTGACCTCCTTGATGCTGTCCCCGAGGTCAGTCCCGAAGGCGGCAGATAAGGCCGCAGCGCTCTCCATCAGCTTGTCCGACTCTAGCCGCGACAGCCCCATTCCGTCAGCCATCGTGCGCCCGAATATCCCAGCCCTTTGGATCTCTTCATCCGTGATGACCCCGGCGGATGCTTTCCGCAGCGCGTCCATCTGGAGCCCAGCCCGCCTAGCGTTGACCTCCAGGTCTAGGAGCTGCGCGCCTTCGTGGGCTATCTGGGCTCCCAGCTTCACGCCCTCGATTGACAGGTAAGCAAGGGCAGCGCCTTTGAGGACGGACATACCACCGGCTGCGGCGGAGGAGGCTTTGTCCAAACTCTCCATGCTCTGGGAGGCCGCGTCGCCCGACACACGGAGCCCGTCTAGGCCTTTATCCAGCTTCGCAGTTGACTTGCGGAGTTCATCCTGAGCGCTGGCCGCGTCCTCATAGCCCTCCTCCCCGGTGAAGGAGACATCAACCTTAATTTCTTCCTTACTGATTATCGCCATGTTTACCTCGGCTTCCGGTCAGCTATGTTTCTCATCTCTAGTGCGTTCCCCTGCGCCTTCACGTGAAGGACGGCTTGGATCAGCGCCGGGGTAGGCCTACTTAGGATATCAGACAGCGCCCCTCCGGCCCCAAGCCAGTTGACCGCATCCATCACCCCACCAACCCATCTGGGGGGCTCTACGCGATGCACGGCTTCGGAAGCGCCTACTTGCGCCAGCGGGCAGCTGTCGAAGATGAGGTTTTCATGCCTAGCGTCCCCTGAGAGGACATAATCGCCAGTGACCGTGGTGACCCCGAAAGGGTCTGTGGTCCCACCGTCAACACCGCGAAGGAAAGGCCCACCACAACTTCCCCTGGACTCCAGCAGCCCTGGATACTTCCCGCAGGCGCATTGCTCGCAGGACCAGGGGGTGCTGTAGCTGTAGGATCTCCAGACCAGGAATGTCAGGAGGTCCGCTTGGCTTTTCCCAGGGTGCCTACGTTGCGTATGTGGCCAGCTATCTCTCGGAACAGAGCGGTGACCTCGTGGGTCCTCGTCAGGACGACCGAGATGGCCCTCTCCAACTCCTCAACCGGGTAGCCGCGGTCGTTCTCCAGCTCCTCGAGGCCGGTGACGCTGATTAGGCCGAGGCGGCAGACCTCCATATCCCGGCGACGTAGCCAGGTTTGGTGCTTGTCCAAGCTAAGTGCGTCGGCGTCAGACAGCTCCTCATGGAACCGCTCCATCTCTCTGCCCGCCTGCAGCCAGTAGCCGGAGTCCGTGTCCTCGTCTTTATCAGCCTTAGCCGCCTCCAGACGGGCAACCTGCCCAGCGTGGACCATCTCCAGGAACAGGCGCTCGCCTCTCTTCTCCTGGCGACCGGCCCTCACCTCAGCCATCCCGAGCTCTGTGGATGTTAGGGCCTTCACGGTGACCAGTGTGGCGTCGTCTGGGACGGTGATAGCGTCGTCCTGGCTGTCCTCGGTGTAGGTGGACAGCGCTGCGTGGTCGTTGACGGCCTTGACGGCTGGATCAGCCGCTAGTGGGAGAATGAGGGGCTCTAGGGTCGTAAGGCGTAGCTTCATCAGGCGCTCCTGTAGTGGTTCGCCTGAGTATAGCAGCATGTAGGTGGGTGATACAGAGGGAGGTGGGGTGCGGGTAGCTTAGGGCACCGGCATGGGGAAGAACATGCGGTAGGAGGTGTCGGCGGGGAAGGTGGAGCCCACGTCCAGCTCCCACTTACCGGGGCGGAAGCTCACGGACTGGTTCTGCCGCCCGCCGTCGCCTTCGCTGGTGAGTGCTGGGGAGATGGTGTGTGCGGCCATGAGCACGAAGGCCATACCAACGCCCTCGCCGGCAGGACCGCAGCCGAGGAGGCAGATGCGCTCTTCCTGCTTGCGGAGCATGTCCTCAATGTCACTGGAAGGCTCGCCGGTCATGTTGAGCGTGACGTTGTGGAAGCCCACGTCCATGTTGCTGGCACCGAGAATGGTGCGGCTGTCTGGGATGTTGCTCAGGCCGACGTCAACGGTCGCATCCCAGGAGGTGAGGGCCAGCTGAGTCCGCGCCAGGGTTGGGGGGGAGCCGGTCCCGATGGGGGCGGAGAGCAGCTTGTCGGACTGGAGCCAACGACAGCTCGCGGCCCCGGTCGGTGCCCAGGTGGTCTCGGCGGAGTGCGAGTGATCCTTCAGGACGACCGCGGGGCGAGCCGTGATGTCGCAGAAGAGGGTCTCGTTCTCGAAGGAGAAGTTGAAGCTCGCGATGCGGCAGCCCCAGCCGTAGTGCCTGAACCCGGACATATCGAAGCGCAGGCTGAAGGTGGACTGCGTGTGCCCCTCAAGCGGTGCCAGGGTGTAGCAGGGGTAGATGGTGTCGCCCACCAGGGGAGCGCTGGAGAAGGCGGGGTTGACGGTGACGTCTGTGCCGGCGACCTCAGAGATCTCAGCGAACTCCAGGACGTTGTTGTGGATGCGGCAGACGCCACCACCGGACTGGAAGGCCGCCGCGGTGGTGACTACGAACTCGTTGACGGAGTGGGTCCCGGCACCGACGAGGTCAGACGCGGCCGTAGGGGTGTAGGAGCCAAGGCTGGACTCCAGCATGGCGCAGAAGG
>Ga0233415_10000440_pt1 | contig 19716 bp, 40 predicted proteins | sample Na_anoxic_12_MG_FD_188631 | JGI IMG/M metagenome (GOLD analysis project Ga0233415, IMG submission 188631) | Seawater microbial communities from Saanich Inlet, British Columbia, Canada - Na_anoxic_12_MG | ecosystem: Environmental > Aquatic > Marine > Inlet | place: Canada: British Columbia... | reverse complement strand
AGAATTAATAGAAGGTTGACCGAAGTTGATGACAATTTTTCTTCCTATACATGTGAAAAATACAAGGATAAAATATTAAAAATTCATAAATTTTTTTTTGATGATACACAGTCACACATTTTAAAATTTGGTCGTCCATATCTAATGACTACTATTATTTGGAATAAATATGTTGAAGAACCATATTTTTTTGAATTAGCGGATACTTATTCAATATTTGATAGCTTTTCATTACCAGACAAATTAAAAATAATGTTTAAGGAATATGAATGTACTTTTAAATTAAATGATTCACCAGGTAGAAAATGTTACATATTAAACGATGCTAAAAATGCACGATGTATCTTTAGATGAATTTATAGAGTAAAATGAAAGAAGATAAAACATATTTAATTGGCTCTGGCTCTGGCTCTGGCATTGGCTCTGGCGATGGCTATGGCGATGGCTATGGCGATGGCTCTGGCGATGGCTTTAAAGATGGTTTTGACTTTGTCTCTAGTGAGAGCTATGCATCTGCATCTGGTGATGGTAATGGCTTTAGCTCTGGTGATGGCTCTGGCTTTGGCTCTGGTTCTGGTTCTGGTGGTCGTAATGGTTTTGGCTCTGATGAGGTAGAAAATGAAAGAAGATAAGGGTTATTTAATTGGGATTGGTCCTGGTGGTGGTTCTGGGATTGGCCCTGGTTTTGGTGATGGTGATGGTTCTGGCTATGATGATGGCGATGGCTATGGCTATGGCTCTGGCTCTGGCTCTGGCTCTGGTGGTGGCTTTGGCAAAGGCTCTGGCTCTGATTAATTTATGAGGTAGAAAATGGAACGAAGTTATATACCTAAAAAAGAAGAATCACATCCAGATATAATAATGACTATAACTAAAAAAAGATTACAATATATATTGGATATGTATTTAAATCCAGATTATTTTGGTGTTACAGAAGAAAAAGAACAATTTTCGAAAGTTATGACTCATTTAAAAGAAAGTATTTTAAGAAATCTTGAAATATATGGTGAAGTCAAATTAGAACCTGTAGTCTTTGATATTAAGGAGTAAACAATGTCAAATAAAAAATATATGATGCGAAATAATAGTAATCCGGATGAGGTCTTAGGAGTTATAGATTTATCAGAAAAAACTATTGATAAAATGGAGATTATTAATGTAAAGATTGTACCAGATTATATATTACATGAAGATGGTACTAAAGAAATAATCAGTTTTAGTCTGATTAATGAGGTAGAAAATGAATGAAACTAATATAGGAAGATGTCCTAAATGTTATCAATTAGAATATGAATCATATCAAAAAGGATATAACGATGCTGTGCGACACTTTATAGATATAATTGCTAATCAAAAACCAATTATAATTAAATCAAAATGAAAAAGACTTAAAATATTAAATTTTTTACCAGATTCTTTATATTCATAATAATGGAATGATTATGTTTACGTCGTTGCTTACCCATTGGGACGTTAAGCCGGGTCGGAGTGGAGTCTCCGTTATCAACTCTTTTTAAAGCATGATGTAGAAAATGGAAGAAGATAACTCAACAAAAATAAAAGTAGCTGGAACATATGTTTCTCCATTTAAAGATGTATTAGTATTTGATATCGAAGGATGTAAAATAAATCCTAATGGTAGGATTGATGCTGATAATATTAAACATAAAATTTGGGGAGCATATAGTTATAATACTAATAAAGTTTATTTTGGTAAAGGTTCTAATTTTCAAGACCTACTTAATAAACATAAAATAATCGTAGGGCATAATATAAAGAGTTTCGATATGCCTATTATGGAAAGAGATTTAGGTATTAATTTTAGAAACATACTACCAATAGATTTATTGGAAGTGTTAAGAGATCCACCAACTAAACAACAGCGTGATATGGCTAAGAAACAAGGCAAGACACCTATGTATGGTAAAGGTCGTAATCGTATTATTGGTGAGTTTAGAATTATTGGTATGACTGATAATAGATTACCTAATTTGCGATTGGATACAATCGCTAAACATGGAAATAAGATATTTAAAGACAATGATATTTATTCAGAATTCTTTAAAGAATATAAGGTTGATGATTTCGATTATACTATTTTAAATAAAGAAGATATTACTGAAGATGATTGGAAATATATTAAATCATATTTAAAACAAGACATTGTAGTTACTAAAAATATTTTTGAATTCTTAGAAAGATATTTTAGACCATTAGCTGAATATTTACCATTAAAAGATATTAAAAATTTAGAATATATTCATGCTCCAACAGGTAAATATGCATATAAAGTTATTTGTAAAGAATTAGAATTATTAGAGGAATATGATAGTGCTACTAGAGATAAATTCCCTGGAGCGTTTGTATTCTTACCAACACAAGAAGAATATACACCTATAGATGGTGAAGGTTATTGTCGTGATTTTACATCACAACATCCATCACATATTCATAGTTCTAATTTATGTACACCTATTGAATTATGTGAACATAAAGTTAATGGAGAATGCCCTAAACCATATTCTGGTGATGGTACAATATTTAAATTAAATGGTACATATTGTGGTTGTAAAAAAGGTAAGATTGAAGAATTTATTTCTAAACTATTACATCTTAAAATACATTATAAGAAAGTTAAAGATCCAAGAGAATATACAATTAAAATTCTTATTAATTCAGTATATGGTTTATTATCAAGTCCAATATTTAAGAATACTTATTATAAACATACTGGTCCGGATACAACTTTAATGAGTAAACAATCTACACAATTTATGGCTAATTGGGTTACAAAACATGGTTATACTGTCACTTACGGAGATACCGATAGTATCTATATTATGGATCCATTTAGAGATAAAGATAAGATGAATACTATTATTAAAAATGGTGTTAAGCAAATTAAAGATGCTATGCCATTTTCTGATGATAGATATGCAATGGGTATTGATGCAGAGTTCTCTCATATATTCTTTTTCCAAGACGAAAAATCAAAAGATAAACGATTTAAAAAGAAAAATTATATTTATATTACTAAAGATAATAAGGTTAAAATTAATGGATTACCTTTATTAAAAAGAAATGCTCCAAAATTAGCAAAATTAATTTATACCAATTATCTTGAAAAAGAAATATTACGTACTAAAAAGATTAAATTTGATAAAGGGTATTTAACCCAATTAATTAATTTCGAACTAGAAAAAGATATTAATATTGTACAAAATATTATTTCCGTAAATCCTGCAGAAGCATATGCAACGATGTCACAAATAAATGCACAAATAAGTGTAAAGTATTTTGATAGTAAAGATGGTTTATTCAAAGGAATTAAACATTTGCGAAAAGGGTATGGTGTTGGTAAAGGAAAATTTTATTGTAGCTTAGAAGAGGCAAAGGATTTAAAATTGAGGGAGTTAGATTTAGATACAGTTTGGAATGTTTTAGAACCCTTTGTCAAAAGGAGTAAACAAACGAGTCTATTTAATTATGAATAAATGGTAATTACAGCAAATATAGTAATAGAAAAAATATTAAAGAAAGATTTTAAAATAAATATTGTTGATTGTTTGGAATTACCACTTATATATAATTCTTTTGGTATAGAAGAACAAATTGAATTTTATTGGGATCAAGAACAGGTACTTATTAAACCATACAATATGACATTTAAAATTATTTGTAGAGATAAAAATGAACATAATATATTAGAGGCAATTAAAGAGCAGAAAATATATCTATAAAATGAAAAACTTAGAAGAAATAATAATATTTGATGGTCATCAATTACGAAAAGATGAACATAATGAAGAGCGGTTACATATACGTTACAAATCAGTGATAACACAAGATTTATATTATATGTTACCTGAAGTATTCTTAAAGAGTTATGAACAATTACCTTATACAAAAATATTAGGTACTAATAAAGGCATATATATTAAAAGAGGAAATTAAATGGTAAAGAAAAAAGACATAAATAAATTTAAAAAGGAACTTGAAAAGTTAAATGTAAAAGATAAGATTATCCAAGGATTAGTAACTGTAGCTGTAATGGAAGGAGTAACATTAATTAAAAAGGTAAGTAAAAGAATATCACAGAGGATTGATAAGTATGAAGATTACTGATATATTAAATTTTACTAAGAACGAAGGCAAAATATTTTATCGCGAATTCTCAATAATTTCATTTTTAAAATATGGATTATTTGGAACACCGTTCTTATTTATCGCATCAATAATGTTTGTTTCAGGTGAAACATATTATATTTTAGCAGGATTTATTCCATTATTTATTAGTATTGGATTATTATTTAAAGGAATGACATATTTTTTCCCAAGATATTTAATAATTAATTTTTTTTTAAATAAAAAGAAAACAAAAAATACATTACCAAAATTTAAAGGGTTATAAAATGATAGATGAAAATAGTAAAAAATATTTACCAGAAAATTATAAATTATTTAAATTTGCAACAAAATTACATAGTAGAATAAAAAAATATAAGAAAGCATGTATACATAACACATATAATTATGTATATATTTATATTAAACCGTCTATTTTTAGTAAAAGAAAATTAATCATAAAAATAAATAAAGATGTTACAAATGAACGAATATATAAAAATAATTGTCTTTCATACGAAATTAAAGAAACATATATACTTAAAATTACTTATGATTTTTATGAAGTTATAAAAGATATTATAAAAAAAGATAAAGAGACATGGTTAGTTAAAATTATCGATAAAATTGAATTTGAAGACGAATATCCGGAGTATTATTAAAAAGACTTATTATAACGGTTTGTAAATTGAAGTAGAAATAAAGATTAGATTTTATGTAAAATAAAAGAAAACTAATAGAGGCGATGTTAAATGAGAGATATTAAATTCAGAGCATGGTGTAAGGATTTAAATAAAATGTATGATAAATTTACCATTATACCAGACGATGATAGGTCTCATATATTAATGCAATTCACAGGATTAACAGATAAGAATGGTAAAGATATTTATGAAGGTGATATAATCAGTTTTCCTTATATAACACCTCTCGGCGATATTGGTGATGTTGAGGGGAGATATTCTTACTACGGAGAAGTTGTTTTTAAATATGGATGCTTCACAATGAAACCTATAAAATATGATGGTATAGGCTTATACTATGAAATAAATCCATTGTTTTCTTTTTTTACAAAGGAAAAAGGGGACTATATAAGCAACTATGGGAACAAGGTTATATTAAAACATATGATTTGCGAAGTAATAGGTAATATACACGAAAATACGGAGATGTTAAATGGGAACTAGTATAGAAGATAGATTATACTTAAAAGAGATACAAGAAGCAGCAGACTGGAAATTAGGTAAAGGAGAATTTGATGCTAGACGTATTTATCATACTGTTAAAAAACATTATAAGATGATGTTTGAAGGATATGATAAAGAAGGTATGTCATACCAACAAGGTATGAAGAGAATGAACGATTATGCTTGTCATCAAGTGTATGAAGCTTTAGAATCTAAGATTGATTATCATAATACACATGGAGAATTAGAAAATGGAAGAAAAAATAAAAGAATTTTTTAAGTTATGGTGTGCTGTTGTATCTGCACTACTATTTATATTTGCTATGATATGTTTACCTTTTATGCTTTTTACTTATTTAAATATTATAGTAGCAAGTTTTATATTAATATTATATGCATCCTTTTTCTTTGTAGGATTTATTTTTATAGAAACGGAGAGGTTAGAAGATGGAAGATAAATATACAACAGGACAAGACGTAGGAGAGTATAAAATATGACTGTTGATAAATATGTAGATAGAGCTGTAAAAGAATTATCCGAAACATTTAAATATGATACATGTTTTAAAATAGCACAAGAGAACTTTATGGCTCCTGCTCATATATCATTAGATATAGACAAAGTATATGTTATGGCAGACTTTACTAAACCCGTAATTACTGACATGGTAGACTATGAAAAACATACAGCAAAGGTATTAAATACTTTTTATAATATAGATCATTACTATAGGTGCTAAAATGAGTAGAATAAGATATAATGAAAGAACAAAAATGACATATAATATATATCAAAAAATACAAGAAGATTTAAGTGATATTGAATCTACAGTACAAACATTATTTCCAGGTATGTATGGTGAAGCTAATAATACATATACAAGATTAGTCGTTGATGCTATTAAAGGTGAAGAAACTTGGAGAAATAAATTATCAGCTAAAGATTATGAAGCAAAAATTGAAACAATATTAAATCATGCTTATGAATGTACTAATCAATACATTGAAAGGCATAAAAATTTATTAGATAGAAAACAGAGGTTATATAATTAAAATGAAAGAATATGAGATAAAAGTTGAAGTTAGCGGTTATTGTAGAGGCGTAAAGGTTTTTAGAATTAAAGCTAATTCTGAAGAAGAAGCTAAAGAAATATATTATGATGGTAAAGTCGTATCCGATGAAATTCATAGAGATGATAGAGAACAGGATATATTAGATATTACTATAGTGGAGGAAAAAAATGATAAATAAAATAAAAGAACTATTTGCAAAAAAATATCCTTTATTAGGAAGAGAAGTTAAATGTGAAGACATTAAAATTGGAGAATTAGTATGTGTATCAGATGATTATACTATCGCAGTTTTTCTTAAAACAAAAAGAAATGAATATACAATTATTAATAGTAATAAATTAGATGCATTTAACCGTTCCACATATGAAGATATTTCTATAAAAACATATATACCATCAACACATTTGTTAGATGTTATTTATGGTAAAATTTAAATGAATAAACAAAGAACAAAGTTGGAAGTATACAGTAAATTTATAGGACATCTAAGACCCGTTGATAAATGGAACGATGGTAAAATGGAAGAGTTCAAAGATAGAAAAGATTCACAAACCATTCAGATAAATAAAATGGATATAGGAACAATATTATTAATAGTTAATCTAATATTACATGGTATAAGAGGCACACCTTTATTTAGTTATTGGTGGATATTACTTATTTATTTAATTGAATTTGTACTAGGTATAATATTATATATAATATATCATAAAAAAATTAAAAATAATATATTTAATGGTTTTAAATGATTAAAATGAATGAAATAATAATATATTTACTATTATTTTTAATAGGGTATATAATAGCTGGAATAGTAGATTATTATATACAAAATAAAAGGTAATACAATGAAAAAAAATTATAGATAATATGCCTAAAACTGAATATGCTTGTGCATGTATTGGAATACAAAATTGTTGTAACGAAAACTGTATTAGACAATGGATTATGCGTGGAGAAGAAATGCCTTGGTTAAATGATGATGATATTAATGTTGAGTTTATAAATATTGTTAAAAGAATAAAGGAAGAATTGAAAAATGAAAAATATAATAGCGATTGTAGGTGAGAGTGGTACAGGTAAAACACATATGGCTAATTACTTAGAAACTAAATATGGTATTAAGTATTTAGAAAGCTATACTGATAGACCACCAAGATTCCCAGAAGAAAGAGGACATACATTTGTTACTAGAGAAGAATTTACTGAGATAGATGAAAAGGATATGATTGCTTATACCGAATTTGGTGCATTTAGATATTGTGCAACTAAAAAACAAATTGATGGTATTACATCTTATGTTATTGATGAACCGGGATTAGATATGTTAATAACGGATCATTCTGAAGAATTTGATATTACAACTGTTAGAGTTTATCGTACTGTAACAGATATTCCTAATCATAGATTAAATCGTAATTTAGATACTTTTAAAAGAACATATGATCAATTTAATTTTGTAATAGATAATGATAGTTCCTTACAAAAATTAGAAGAAACTATTGATGATTTTGTTTTAAAATACGATCTTTTAAAAGGTACAAATTTTTATGATGTAAATAGAATCGATAAGTAGTAACAACATGTTTTTAAATAGACAGAGGTATATAATATAATGAATACAATATTAATAATTAGCCTAATTATCTTAGGTATTATATGTATATTATTAAGAGACTTATTTTATCATTTATTTATAATAATTTTAGTTTTAATAAATAAAAAATATGCAGCAAAATTATTATTTAATAAATATGATAAAAAATTAATTGCGTATAAAAAAACGTTAAAATACTCTAAAATTAATAAAAAATATTTAATATTTCGTTTTGGAAAAGAAGGATATGACAAAAGAGTAACAGTATTAAAAAGTAATATTAAATTTTTATCTGATGCTCAAAAAAAGATATTGAAAATAATACCATGGAAATAGGAAAATTTTATATGAGACATATAGAAGAAAAACAATTATATGAGATAACTGTGTTTGATGATGGTTATACAAATGCTCAACCAGTATCACGTATGATAGTTTTTAAGAATTTTTTTAGATTTTTAAAATGTGCTTTATTTCATGCTGTTAAAATAACAGATGAAAATAAAGAAACAGTTTATGAAGAGGTTAGAAAACAATTTTTAGATACAATCGAAAAAATAGAATCTAACCCAATAAAACACGAAACGGAGGATATAGATATTAAAAACTATATAGGATAAATAAAATGCCAAACGAAGACCAAAACACAAACGAATTTGTACCTGTTATTGAAAAACAAGGTATGGTAGTGGGCGTACCATTTAAGGTTCTGCCAGAAGACATTAAAGACAGTTGGAAAACCAATTATGCATATTACAGGGCACAACTAAAAAAAGGAATTCCAAAACCTAGACCATTAATTGCTAAATATACAGGTGATAATAATTCAGTATTCCAAGTATATGATGGTGACGGATGGGTTGATGCTAATTTTTGGGATTATGCTGAACCTAAACTAGATGATAATGGTAACGCTCTATTAAATAAGAACGGTAAACCTAGAATGCAACCTTATTTTGATTGTAAAAAAGTATGGACTATTGAATTTAAAGAACCAGTTGAAGTTCAATATTGGAGTTCAGAACTTAAACAAATGCTTACTGAAGCACATACTAAAATTAAAGTTAAACTTAGTAAAAACCTTTCAGGTAAATTACAGGAACAAGTAGAAGATCCAAGAAATGGTGATGATGCAAGTTTCCAAATTGATTACGACCCTAGTAAAGCTCCAGCTGAACAATATAAGGTTAAATACGTAGTAGAGTAAAATCTACTATTATTTTTATTTTTTTTTTAAATTAAATTCTAAAGGTGATAAATATGGTATTATATGATAAATTAAAAGATATTAAAACCGAAGAAGATTTTTTCGATTTTAATTGTCCAAACTGTAAAGTTAATGGTATGAAAAAAGGAATATTTGATATTAAACCAATAGGTATTTCATATAAACCTGAATTAGTAAATAATAATGATATCAAAAATAATTATTTAAGAAAATGTTATGCAAGTTTGCCAACATTAAAACAAGCAATATTTTTAGCAGTTGGTAGAAATAATTGTAGTAAGAATTTATCCTTTTATTGTAATACTTGTGAGAAACATATTAATGTATATAAAAAGGTTAAAACGACAGAGATAAGAAAATGGATAAATCGAAATTTATTTGATGGTTTAGATTTACGAATTGATAAATAAAATGGATGATGGAAGTGTAGTAATAGATACAAAAATGATGCACGTTTATGCTCTTCATAAATTAGCACAAAACGGTGGTTCATTTAAATTTAATAATTTTCCTTTTGTTATTAAAATTAAAGGTAACGGTGGACCTATGATGCAAATACAATTAGCTACAGTACCAACAGGTAAAGTATTTGATACGCATATTAATCCTACTGTTAGTAAAAAAGAAAAAGACAAAGATATTGAAATTGAAGAAGGCGAAACAATCGAAATGTAAAATGGCATACACACAAGATGATAAAAATAGGTTAATGTTTAACTATTTAGTTTTGGAAGCGTTTAGAAAAGATTATTATAAAGGTTTAATATCTGAAAATATGTTAGGTATGGAAGCAGTTATAAAAATCGGAACTAAAAAGAAATTTATATATCCAGTTAGATATAATAAAAAATTATTAGCCATTCCTTCTAATATCATTGAAGCAAAAAAATTACCAATTATTGTTACTAAAACAAATAAAATTGATTATTATAAAACAGTTTATCATCTTGTTAATGGTTATAATAGTGTTAAGTTAATTGATAAAAAAGAGATGTCGTTTCAAAAGATGGTGGATACTATTGGAGATTTTTTTCATTCAAAGAAAGATTTAGATTTTTTAATTTATAAGATTATATGTTTTATGTTATATTTTAGAAAAGGATTCGTTAGAGGTGTATCTGAGGGTGGGTTTGGAAAAAATTCTATACCAGGTATTTTAAAAATATTAATGACAGATATCACGGTAGTAAACCCTAGAACAACTGCAGCATTTGAACATAAACTTCTTAACAGATTCATTATTTTGGATGAGTTTACTAATCTTGAAAATAAACAACGTGATACAATGCAACAAGCATTATTATCTACAACCGATGGTAGTACGAATTATGAAAAAGGTTCAAGAGGTAGTGAGAAGATTGGTACATTTGATCAATATGATATTAGTAATCTTGGTATGTTAGCAATTTATAATGTTTTAGAATATTATAAAGAAAATAACACAGAAGATAAATATTTTGATTATATGTTTCAACCTGCATTAAAAGGTAGGTTTTTACCATTATATTTTTCAGGCATATTAGATGCAACACAATTTACTGATAATTTAGACGCAGTTGCATTAGCAACAGCATTTAAAGAACCAATTAAAAAAATAATTAGAACAATTAAATATTACGATAAAAATCTTGAAAAAGAATTACGTGATTATAGAAAAGATTTGGTTAAATATAGATTATCGGAAAATGGTCGATGGGATCAAAGCTTTAATTTAATTAGATATGGTATTGATTTATATTGTGAAAAAGATGATGAATTATATAAAAAATTAGTAAATCATTTATATTTAATGCATAAGCGATATCTAAATATGATGAAAGAACTAGAAATTGAAGAGGAGGTATTAGATGATGAATCAACAAAAACAAAACCTTCAAAACAAAAAGAACTTATGTATTAAATGTAATTCTAAGGAAATTTATTTTTTAAAACATCAATTATGTAAATTATGTTATAAACGAAAATGGAATAAAGAAAATATATTATTAAAACGTAAACATGATTTAAAATATGTGCATAGTGAAAAAGGAAAAATAAGAGATAGAAAACGAAGAGCTAATAAAAATAAAATAATTGAATTATTTACTCAAGAGGAATGGGAATATAAAAAACAAGATGCTGGTGGTACATGTCCTAACTGCAAATTATATGTAGGACTAAATAATTTACAACTAGATCATATCTTTCCAATATCTAAAGCAGAAAATAATAGAATTTATTTTATTGATGATATTCAACCATTATGTAAAAATTGTAATGTTCGAAAAGGAGCTACTATTCAAAATGAATAATGAAGAAGTATTAAATAAATTAAATTGTATTCAACCCGGATTTAAAGTTCAACGATTTATGACTTTTCCGTTACCATGGGTAAATTATGGCACACAAGATTATTATGATTATATTAAAGAATATGGTTTTGTTAATCATAGGCAAATATTTGATAATGAAATTGTAATAGATGTTGATGCTGATGTAAAAGAAGATGGAATAGCACATGCATTAATGGTACGAAATAAATTAATAAAAAATGAAAATATATCTAGCTTTGAACAGCATATAAGTGGTGGTACTGGAGAACATTTTCATTTATTCTTTAAAGATTTAAAAGATAAGTATCCAGATAAATCTATGCGTAATAGAATTAAATATAAAATTATTGAATTTTTATTAGGTAAAAGATTATTGCGACCAACTAAACTTAAAAGTCATATATGTTTATTTAATAAACAATTAATTCAAATCGAAGGTACTAAACATCGTAAAGGTGGAATAAAGGTATTAACTTTTCGACAAAAAGGATTAAATAATGTAACTAAAGCAATGCAAACATATATTAATAACTTTAAAGAAAAAGAAGAAGAACGAATAGAAAAAATAAAGTATCTTCCAAGACCAACTAGTTTAAATTGTATACATTTTTTATTGGGTAAGAAAATTAATAATTTACTGTTTAATGATATTCAGGATGGATTATATCGAGCTTCATTTTTATTAGCTGCTTATTATATTCGACAAGGAAAGAATTTAAAAGAAATTGATGAAATAATGCATACATGGTATGATAATATTCCTGAAGAATGGAAAAAGAAAAGTAGATATACAATGAATAAAGCAAAAATAAGTTATACTATTAGGCATTCAAATGGTTCTGCGGGTTGTATTTATTGTAGAGATTTCTTTAAAGATATACAAACTGAGGACGTTTGTAAAGGCTGTGTATATAATTATGTATAGTTATCACCGATAAAGAATAACACAATGTTTATATAGTATAGATCATATACTTCTATTACATGGAAGATAAAGGGCAACGATCCAAACCGTGCGATATAGTAGGATGTGATAAAAACGGTAGAGTGCTTGCAAAATTAGGAGGCATTGAAATTTCTTATTGTCCTGTACATCGTAAGAAGTATGGGGAAAGAATAATTAATGCTTTGATAAATGCAAGATTTAATTATAAACTTACAAATTTCTTAACAGAAGTTAAAACTGAAATTTTTATGAATGATGAATTTTTCTGTGAAGCATGTGGTTCTAATTTAAAAAATTATATTATTTCTAAAACCAATGAATTAGAAGCAATTGTAAAATTTCAAGAAGACAATAATGCATCTTATAATGTTGAGTTGAAATAATGGTAACACGAAGAACAGCAAAAGCTAAAGGTAGTAGTTTCGAATATGATTGTCAAGAATCATTACAAGAGATTTATCCTGATATATATAGAACTGCTGAGAGGGGTTTTCAAAGACAATATGATCTTAGAAGCGATGAACATAAAGTTGTATTTGAATGTAAACGATTGAAAGGCATGTCGTGGAATCAAGCAAAAAAGTTTTTCCTTAAACTACAGGAAAAGAAACCAGAAGGTTATAGGGGTGGCTTGTTATTTCAATCAAACCGTCAACCATGTTTAGTTATGACGTACTTAGAAGAAGAATGGTTGATAGTATTAGAATTTGAGGAATTATTTAAAACTCCTTTCAAAAAACATAAAAGTACAAGAAATCGCAAATAATAGCATAAAAAGGATAACATATATAAATATTCGTAGTATTCTATTAATACTATGGATATAATTATGTCCAAAATACAAAAATTAAATAAAAACAACGAATAAAGTTATTTCTAAGTAGGATTATTTACAATGAAGAGATATCTATATCGGAGGAATAAAAAATGGTTAAAAAACAAACAATAAAAAATATTAAAACAGTTGGTAAATATGTTGGTGTAGCAGCAATTGCAGCTCTTGCAAGTTTTGCTAGTGCTAAAATGACAATTGATCCAATTGAGGTTCCAGTTAATGTTTCTGTAGAGAATCCAATTAATGTAGAACTAAATACATCAGTTATAGCTTTAACTGCTGAAGCAGAAGACTTAAGAGCACAAATTGCTAATATGTCAGATCTTCCAGCTGAAATTATATATGAAAACGTAACTGTTGAAGTACCAGTTGATAATGGTAATCTTGATTTACTTCTAAATCACATCTATGATAATGATGGTTCAATTGAATACATCACTGAAGATTTAGATGATGATGAAATCGACCAAATTGCTGAAAGAGTTATTTTCGTTAATGAAATTAAAACTTTAGCAGTTAATGCAGTTGATGCAGATGGCGTTGACCTTTTAGATGATGAAATGGTTAACGGAACTGAGCTTGATGAAGATGATGTAGATAGATTCAAATTAGATGACGACGATGATGAAATTATTGTTGACGATATCGATTTTGAAGATAAAGATGCTACAATTATTGTAACAGCTTCATTTGAACAAGACGAAATTGATTATGTATCTTCATACGAAGTAACTATCAGAGATGGTGAAGTAGACGATATTGATTTAATTTCAGTTGATTTAGAATAAGGGTAAAACCTTTTCTTTTCTTTTTCTTATTATATAAATTACCTACTAGTGATAACAGAAGGTTTATATAATACAATATAATAATAATAATCTAGGTGATATAGTGGCATTTAAAAAAAGAGAGCCTATTACAGATATAGAAGCTCTAAAAATATTACGGATTAGTCCGTCAAGCATCAACGTTTTCAGACAGTGTCCAAGACGTTGGTTCTATCAATATGTTCAAGCAATTGAGACAGAAACAACTGATGCTATGCGACGTGGAAACGTTGTACATCATGTATTAGAAAATATATTTAATATTACTAAATTTCCTTCTGGTGAAAGATTTAGAACAGCAATCATGGATCACGCAATGAGTTTGTTTGAAAAAGAATGGAATGATTTTTTTGATTCTAAAAAACATGAATTATATAATGATTCTAAATTAATGGTAACTAGATTTGTTAATAAATTTGTTGATAATATACAGAACGGAATTAATAATGGTGAATATCAAGGTGAACGTCATGGTTTCTATATGACAAGACCAAAATTTAGAGAATTATGGTTAGATGATCAATTTAAAAAGGATGATAATAATAGATATTTATTAGATGAAAATAAAGAAAAGATACCATTAGAAAATTCTTTAAATGTTGGTGGTTTCATTGATTCGGTTGAAAAGAATTTTGCATTTGAAAAAATTCTTATAGATTATAAAACAAGTAAAAAATATAAAAATGCCTTATCTGAAGAATATGTTTTACAGTTAAGTATTTACGCATATTTATGGTCAGTTAATAAAAACGAAATGCCCTCTTATGTAGCAATTAATTATTTAAAATATGATGAAACATTTTATATTCAAGTAACGCCAAGTTTAATTGAAATGGCTAAAAAGAAAATTAAACATATGCGTTCTGATATGATAGAAAATGGTTTAGATGAAGATAAGTATGAATGTATTGTTGGTAAATTATGCAACTGGTGTTCATTCCAAGATAAATGTGGAAAATTTGATTCAGAGGAAAAAAAAGATGAAAAGAAGTAGAATTATGTTTTATGCGGATTCATTCACTGGTACAAGTGGTTATTCAAAGGTTGTTAGAGAATTAGCTCAACGTATTGGGCAATATCATGATGTATTTGTTCAAGAGTTAGTTACAGTTAATCCAACAACAAAATATGGTAACGTAACAGTATTACCTGTTTATGGTCCACGTGGTAGTGAATTATATCTTTCTTCAATTGTTAATCATATGAACTTAATTAAACCAGATATGTTCTTACCTATTTGCGATCCATTCTTAATGGTTAATGATGGTATAGCTAATATAAATTATGGAGATATGCAATTATTACCATATATAACAATTGATAGTAGAGGTGTACCTGATACCTCAGAACAGATCTTAAATAAAGCATGTGATATTATGGTTACTTCCGAATACGGTAAAGCACAATTAACCGAAGAAGGATATGATGCAACCAGACTTTGGCACGGGGTAGATATGAATATATTTAAACCATGTATGTCAATCAAAAAAATAGAATATAAAAAAGAAAGAGGATTTGATTCTGATGATATTATATTTTTACACATTGGTAGAAACTTTGGTAGAAAAAGACATTTTAGATTAGTTGAATCAATTGCTAAATTTAATAAAAAAATGCAAGATGAAGGTAAAGAAAATAAAGCTAAATTTTTATTTCATGCTGCAGATATTAATATGAAGGAATTTAATCTACAATCATTTATTAAACGAATGGAAAAAAGATATGGTATTAAATTAGATAATATTATTAGAACAGAAGATCATCAATTAGGTAAAGGTGTTAGTGAATTAGATTTAGTTAAACTATATCAATTATCAGATTTTTATATAACAGCATCATCTGGTGAAGGATTTGGTATTCCTATCATTGAAGCTTTTGCAACAAAATTACCTGTTATTCTAGCAGATAATTCTACTGCTCAAGAATTAGGTGGTGATAGTAGGAGTATTATAGTTGATAATGAAGGGTTCGTCAACACTGGTTGGGGAACACAACAACCATTAGTGTGTGTTAATAAATTATCTGAAACAATATATAATTCCGTACATATGTCCACAGATGATAAACAAAAAATTACTGATAAAGCATATTCATGGGTACAAACAAATTGTAACTGGGATAAAATTGCTTTAGATATGTTGCAAGTAATAAATAAAAACCTAAGAGGTAAAAAATAAAATGAATCTACAAAAAAATAAAAGATATATAGTACAGTTTCCAAAACATGTTTCAACAGATGAAAGAGCACAGTATCTTTCTAAAATGCAAAAAGGTATTGAAGAAGATCAATTCACAGTAGTTGATTCTGATGTAAAGATTTTTGAAGCTGCAACCGTTAAACAGGATGAGTTACCTATTGATGCTCCAGCACCAAAGGAAGAACCAAAACCTGAACCAACACCTGAACCTACTCCAGCACCAGCTGAAGATACAGGCGTTAAAGTTGAAACGGTTGAAACAAAAAAAGCACCAACCGAAATACCTAAAGATGGTATTTTTCCAGGTGAAAATGAACAATAAAGACTCTATGGAATCTTCGGATTCTATAGGGCTTATTTGTCCTATTTGTAATAACGAAGTTAAAGAAAATGATGAAGTACAATTAGGTACTAAACAAAAAGTAACTAATGTAACAGAAATTGATGTTGAAAAAGTAAAATTACATTTATTTCATACTAAGTGTATAGAAAATGACAATAGTAAAGAAGAATAAAATATCCATTTTAGTATTAGCTTGGAATGGATATAATGAAACTTATAAAACGTTAGAAGCTCTATTCCTTAATACAACAGTTCCATTTGAATTAATTCTTATTGATAATGGTAGTACTGATGGTACTGAAAAATTATTTGACGAAATTGTAGAAGGTAAATTTACAAATCAATTTTGTTTAAATAGAAAAGTTATTCATAATAAAGAAAATCTTGGTGTATCAAAGGGTTATAATGTAGGGTTAAAAGAAATTAGTGATGATAGTAATTATATTTCTATTTTTAGTAATGATTGGATTATATCACAAAACTGGGCTGAGAAATTAATCGAATGTTGTGAAAGTGAACCAATGTGTGGTTTTGCTACTGCATGTTCAAATTGTTCTGCACCATCAATGGTGCATAGTTCAAAAAATCCTAATCCTTTAAAACCGATTAGTATTGATTGGAATGACCCTTTATTATTTAAAAAGGTAGATGAATTGAACGAATATCTTGGAAGAGTTAATGATAAATATTATACTTTAAACGAGTTTGTTTGTATTGGTTGGATGATGAAAAGGGAAGTATTTGATAAAGTTGGTTTAATGGATGAAGAAATATTATCCGCTAATGATGTATCTTATACTTATCTTGCAGCAAAATATGGATATTTTAGCAAAACCGCTTGGAATGTATATATTCAACACTTTTTCAGAGCATCTGGTAAACAGATTGGTGATAGAGAATTAGCTTTAAGAGATCAGAAAGATTGGCATAGAATAAGAAATCACCAGTTATATACAGGTAAAGAAGAATGAAAAAGATTGTACAAATAGGATGGTTTGATCCAGCAGGAATGATGAATAAATTTCAAACAGCTTTTGATAAACATAGTGAAAAATATTCTATACGAAATATTTGCTTCCAAGATTCATCTTTAAAATATCCAGTTGATATTATAATAGAACAATCAACAAATATTGAGCATACTATTTGTGAAATACAATCAATAATTGACGAAGCTGATATAATTATCCTTCATACGCATATTAATGGTGGTGATAATATGCAACATATTATGAATGATTGGGACAATATGCAAATTAATAATTTTAATATATTTAATTTTATTAAAGATTTAAATAAACCAATTATTTATTATCTAAACGGGTCTAATAATTTAAGAATGTATCATAAATATTATGCGGACGAATTAAAGGATAAATATGTAATGTGTTCTACTCCAGATTTAAAACTTTTAATTGGTGATCATGTGTTTTATGCTCCTGGTATAATTGATTTAGATGATTTTATATATACTCCTTTAGAATATGATAAAAGAAATAATATTCCAAAAATTATTCATACACCAACCGATCCAGCAGTTAAAAATACTAATATGTTTGAAGAAGCAATTGAAATATTGGAACAGGAAAATAAATTTAAATTTAAATATGAAAACGTATATAATATACCACATAAACTAACAATGGTTTATAAAAAAACATCACATATTTTATTAGATCATTTACAAGGATATTATGGTATAAGTTCATTAGAAGCTGCAGCACAAGGTTGTATTCCATTTATTAATTTACATCCGAAAGTTAAAGAAGAGTTTGATAAAGTATCTGGTGTTAATACAATCCCATTTATTAATGTTGAATCTCCAGAAATGATAAAACCATATTTGGAAGCGTTCCTATCTAATCCAGAATTATTGGAACAAACTTGTAAAGTAAAACATATTTGGATGAAAAATAATTGGCAGCCTAAAAAACTTGTAACACGAATGGAGAATTATTTTGATAGTTTAAAAAATGAATAAAATAAACGATTTTATAAAAGATAGAACTAGTATTGTTGTATGGTCGCTTCCTAGAAGCGGTACACATTTGGCAATGCAATTTTTAAAAGATAATGGGTTTACAGAATGGTTTCCTGAAACTATTAAAAATGGAATTTATAATATTATTAATATGCCTAAAAAAGATCACTTTTGTTTTGGTGGACATATTTATCCAAGAGATATGGCGATAAGATTTAAAGCTTCTGGATTAAAAGGATTATATACAACAAGAGATTTAAGAGATGTTGCTATTTCTTTAGCTTGGTATATTAAAAAAAAAGAAACTACTAATCCATTACATAAACTTTTTAAAAATTTACCAATTGAAGATTGTATAAATTTAGTAATAAATGGTTATAATAAATTACCTCAATTAAAAATTAAAAGACAAATTCAAGATGAATGGTTAAACTTTGACAACATATTAGAAGCACCTTATGAAGAATTAGCAAAAACAGAATCATTTAATAATAGAAATTATAAATTTTGTTTTAGAAATGGTAGTGGAGGGGAATATACTAAGTATCCGAATTGTGCTTGGGAAAAATTAAAATGATACCAAAGAATATATACTTTTATTGGGGTAATGAAAAAATGTCTTTCTTAAGATATATGACATTCTATTCTTTCTGTAAATATAATCCAGATTGGAATGTAACCCTAATAAAAAGAAAAAATAACAGCATTAAAAAGGATTTTGGTTGGTCAGAGAAACAAGATTTTAATAATTTTACTGGAACCGATTATATACAATATATTGATGAATTAGAAATTAATATAGAATATTTAGAAGATGAATATCCAGAGATAGCTAAAGCTACTGATTCAGATGTACATATAAGTGATTTGCTTGGTTGGTATATCTTAGGAACAAAAGGTGGCGTAATTGCCGATACGGATATTTTATTCTTTAATAAACTATTATATGATGGATTCAAAGAATTTGATGTAGGTTTAATTACGTTTAAAGGTAATCCATTAAAAAATTATATTCCAGTTAGTTTTATGATTGGTTCAGGTAATGAATTTTTTAAAAGAATAT
>Ga0233415_10000439_pt1 | contig 19734 bp, 16 predicted proteins | sample Na_anoxic_12_MG_FD_188631 | JGI IMG/M metagenome (GOLD analysis project Ga0233415, IMG submission 188631) | Seawater microbial communities from Saanich Inlet, British Columbia, Canada - Na_anoxic_12_MG | ecosystem: Environmental > Aquatic > Marine > Inlet | place: Canada: British Columbia... | reverse complement strand
ATTTGAAGGGCGTTCTACAAGGAGAGTGGCTTACAAATAACGTGATAGATCCTTACCTGTGTCTTGTACAATTTCACAGCGCCTTGGTGAACAATTCTAAAACTGTAGTCTTAGGTACAAACGTTTGGACAAATTTTACCGGCGCAAAATCGCTAAAGATAAGTATAGAAAAAGGGATTTTAGAATACGAAACGGTTATTGTGCCCCAACATCATCCTGGTCACTTTACCATTGTGGTTTTAAAACCCAAAGAACACAAATGGTTTCTGTACGATAGTCTTTACGATTCAAAAAGGTTAGAAACAATAAGACCACGTGTTTACAGGATGATAAGATTTTTTGAGTGGGAAGAAGATAAGGCTCCTGTGAAGTGGGATGGGGATCAAATCTTTGTGCCACAACAAGGAGACGGGTCAAATTGCGGTGTTTTCTCGGTGCGGTTTGCCGTGTTTGCCATGTTCGACATGTGGATAGACTTTCAATGGTCTGACGAAGACAAAAAATGTTTTCGATACCAGATTGTCAATGATCTTTTGAACCAAAGTTTTTCAGGATGAAAAAAATAAAAAAAAAACAATTTTGTAGAACTACTTTAACCCCCGCCACGATGACCTTTTAAAAAATGTCCATTGTAAGGGCGCTTATTAAATTCAAAGGCGATGTCCGTGCGGCTGCGGATTATATTCTAGCCGGTGCGCCATTGGAGCCCCCAGAGTACGTGTTTGAAGGCAGACTTTTCTACCCGTTGCTTGTAACAGATTTTGGGTATGAAGCAATGGCAAACGGTAGTGACTCTATCCAAGATGGGGCTACGTTTATTCTAAAGGAAGATCTGGGGGACTTCAATGCTTACTATATTTCACATGTCCCATTCGAAGAAGACGCTGGCAATGCCGGAAATATTGAGAAACTCGTACACACGTATGTAGAGGGGACAGCTCCAGCAGAAGTGTCTTTGATTGTTCCTCCCCTCGCTGAGGTCCGGGACACCAATACTGACGTGGTCGATTTTCTAGAATTCAAGCCGAACGGTATCAAACCCGGCGCGGAAGGCAGGTTCTTTTTTTCATTCGATGTTGTGCGGGAGGATAGAAGAAAGCAAATGGAAAAAGGCGTATATATGACGCTAAATACCGCCCAACTTTATTTAGAAAGACGGGCAACTGAGCAAAAGGATTGGTTATTGCCTGGTTTGTTGGCGCGACTTATTGCAAAAGAGAAGCAAGACGATTGGAGTAAAAACTTGAGATACTGGCAAGAACTTCAAGATTTTAGCCAGAGGAACTATGTGACGTTTGGAAAAGCCCCAGAACAGTGGAGTGGAAGATATTTCGTACATGGCCAACAATTTGAATTTAAGGACGAAAACTTATACGCGGTGTACAAATCTTTAAGGGATCGAGCGACCATCTACAATCAATCCCCTAAATACTTACTTTTCCAAATGGTTGAGAACTCCGTCGACGTTTTGTTTCCAGACATCGAAACAAACAGCGAGCGGCGCATCGAACTAAATTCAATCTTAGACGCTATCATTGAGGAAGAAGGCTCCACGTTTCCTTTGAAATCCTTCATTGGTCCTGAAGCTTATAAGGTCCTTCATCAGGAAGAACTTGGGCGGAGGAACTATGTGAAGTTTGGATCTGACCCAAAACTGTGGAGTGGAGAATATTTCGTGGATGGCGAACAAATTACATTCACTGACCAAAGGTTATACTCGACTACCAAAAAAATAGGCTCGACTGACAAAAAATTAGACTCGGTGTACGAATCTTTAAAGGCTCGAACGACCACCCCTGCGCGCTTACTTTTCCAAATGGTTCAGAACTCCGTCGACGATTTGTTTCGCGGCGACAAACTAAGCAGCCAGCAACAGGCGCGGCTCAGCGAACTAAATATAATCTTAAACCTTATCATTAAGGAAGAAGGCTTAACGTTTCCCTTGAAAGACTTCATCGACGATGAAGCTTATAAGATCCTTAATCAACGGCGGGGGTAACGAGTCTATGTTTTTTCGCCTTCTAATGATGAAGAATAAAAAACGGGACTTAAGGTGAAACAGTGTGCGACACATCACTTTTTAGAATGTGGGCACAACAAGCTCTCCGCGTCTCCCCTTTCGTGCTGTCGTTCATTACTCTTGTGGTAGCACAAAGATGGACTTATATTCTTGCATACCTAAGCAGCGTACTGAGCTTTGTGAACCACGGCGACCACCCACACTGGCTTGTCCTGTCCTGGTTTTCGTATTCCTTTGCCTTTGTGGGTTATGACAACGAGGATCATGTCATTTGGCTCACCTTTACTTCGTTAGGACAGGCCGGGCTGCTTTTGTTTTGCGACCGACTTGCCGAGCAAAAATGGTCTGTGGTCGCCGCCGCCTTTCTTCTTATGCTTCCGTTCCAGTGCAATAATATGCACACAGAGCCCTTGATAGGAGCAGGGAGATTGATGTTGTATTTCGGCCTGTACTTTTGGGACAGAGACCGTCACTGGTTTTCCAGACAATATGCACTCTTCGGGACCTTGGAAGCAGTGTTTTTCCTGTTTCTTTGGCATGTTTTTATCATTTTACAGGGTAAAGAAGAGGCACCGGTTCTTCCCATGACCGAAAGAGACCGTTGGAAAGCAAAAATCAGCCACGCGCTTCCCTAAGACGCACGGAGCGGCGAGGTTGAGACTTGGTTGCTTCCAACGCGACCATACGACGCCGCAGATCGTCGTTGTCCGCCTTCACGGTCTCCATCAAGACTTTCATTTCGCTCAGCGCCTCTTCGAGCGTCCTGGCCCTTGCTTGAAGACTGTGGACGTAAAACTCAGTGTTCTGATCGTTCTCCTCGACCTTGTTTTCAAGTTTTTCAATATCAGCTTTCTGATAATCCAACTCCGTCTCAAGCTTGCATACTCTGATTTGTAGTCGGTCCAGTGGTGTATCTTGAACTTTGAAACCATCCGGAATATAAACAGGCAGGCCTGTAGCAGGAGAGGTTTGCATATAAGGCACTTGACTCATGGCCGACCTGGGCAAACTTCCTTCTTTTTATGAAAAAATCGAAAATGTATGGACCGACACAAAGGGGCGTGAATACGGCAAGTTAGAAAGTGAGCGATTCGAAGATCACTCGCACCCCGCGAATCACAGTGTGTGGTGGATTCGTTTAGTGAAGCCAACTATGGAGTATCCAAGAGAACACGAAGAGATTGAACTTACGAAAGAAGATGAGATTGTATTTATGAAAGTGATACGGTATCAACGAAGAGTGGGGAAAAAGAGAATCACGGCGGTGACTCTTTCAAACTGAAAACTTTTTGTCCCACAGGGAATACATCAGTTCAGTCTTCTTTTTAGAGGTTAAACTCAAAATGAGCTTCTTTGCTGTTTTGTTAGGTGTATTTATATTTTTGGTGGCCGCCACTGGAGCCGCGGAAATTACACTATACCTTCTTTACTCTAGACACCGTGGTTTTGAAAGTCTTGCCCAGAGAATCCTCAATCTTTTAGTCCTTGGCCTTTATGCCATCCCCTCGGCGCTGGGGACCGCCTTGGGCAACATCTTTGCTCACATCCAGTCCAATTGGAAGCTCTACCTCGTCTCCCTGGCGGCTTTGACGCTCGCGTTCGGATGGATGTCAAAGCAGGACGTCGTCCTGAAGGGGTACGATGCATACGAAACGGAAGTTGTTTATCCTTTTAACAGAGAAATCCTCTTGCCGACCCTGAACGTCCTGCGCTTGTTCTACGACGGCGTCGTGTGCTGGTTCAACCTGGCGGCGGGTGTGGGGCGGTACATACGATGGGCCGCGCTCGTTGTGGCGTATGACTGCTCTATTTACAACAAGGACGCGACGATCGCGGCGGCTGCAAAGATCCCGTTGTTGCCCATCAACGCGACGAACAAGTTTTTCCTTTCGGGGTTTTCTGAAAACTGGGACGTCGAGCCCACGATGAAAGCCATGGCGGACACACTGACGACGTTTCAGCCCATGTTTGAGTGCCAGTGCGAGGCGATTTTCCCCGTTGTTCCCATGTTCTTGGACCAAGACTACGGCGTCTTCCAGAGTTCGCGGCTGCACGGACTCCCTGACGTTTATCTCAACCTTGGGGTAGAACTGGCAAGGACGCACATTTCAGCCGTGCTAGACATTGTGGAGCAAGTTGGGGGCAAGTGTCAGAATGAAACAAGGGACTGCTTGGTCGAACGAGGCCCCAAGTATGGGAGAACGGCGGACCTCACGTGCATGGTGAGCACGCATACGCTCGACCTGGTCGATGACACGATCAACGCGGTCTTGAAGGGCCTCGAGGAAGCGCCGTGGAACGTGGTTCTGCCCTGGCCCAAGAACCCGCGCGTGTTCGGGCTTCTGGCGGTCCCCATTTGCTACGCGACGGACATTATCTACATCTTTGCGGACACACTGACACACATTGACCTCTTCTTCACACTCCCGGGCGAGAACTATGCGGCAGAGATCGAGATCGAGCGGCCCATTTCGCGCCTCTACAACGTCTCTGACCTGATTCAAGCGATAGGGGACGACCTTGGGACGGAGATCACCGAGGACGTGGCCTGCATTTTTTCGCGCTTTATCCGTCTCTTGGTAGGGGTCGGGGACCTTGCCGCACAGCTTATTCGGCGGGTGTTCGCGGTGAATTTCGACGTGGATGACATACGTGCCTTTCTTGCGGGGCCCGAGGTCGACGCTATTCTTGTTCTCCTCAAAAACGATGTCAACGACCTTGGCGACTGTATCGAACGGATTGGCGACAAGCTGGGGCATGGCCCGCAGACGGCTCTCGCGGGTCTGGCCAAATTTCAAGCGGGACTCGTGGACCTTTTGACTGGGATCGTGGCGAACAGTGCAACTGTTTTTGATTATCTCAAGTCTGCCGGTTTTGAGACACGGGTCGAGGCGCTTTTTTCGTCCACGAATCTCATTTCCGCGGGGCTCGGTGGCACAATCCGACAGCTCGGTGGCTTTGGCTCTGTTGAGTGTTCGATAAGAAACCTTACGGAGACACCTAATGACTTGACAATCGTCGAGATGGAGTCCATGGATCTCAACATTATGTGCTCGATTGGAACGGTCATTGAGATGTATACAAGGTTCCAGTTTAGCCTTCTTCGTTATCTGGCGATCGGAATCGTGAAGTTTACTCAGGTGCTGGCGAACCCCGCGAACCCAGGTGCTCCTAATTTAAACGACATTGTCACATTGTTCGGGCCTGGCGAGACACTTGACCTGGCACAAGAAGACGGGGTCATTGAGCACGCTTGCTTGCTTGCCGACTCTGCCGCCCTCTTCGTTCCCTCGCTGTTCAATTTGGGCGCTAACAGGATTGAATGCCCGGGCGATGCGTCCAAAACACTGGACGAGGTCATGTACGTCGTTCTGCGGGGCTTCATTCGCGTCGCGCTGATCCCTTTGTACTGGTTCAATGTTTTCATCAGCGCTACGGGGGCCATCGGTCTGGGCGATGATTTCGATCAGATGTGCAGTTCTCTTATTGTCCCTTACTACACGGTCACGGTTGCGCCGATCGTTCAGCTGGCTTTGGCGCCTACGGAAATTGCGTTCTGTCTCTTGCCAGACGGGGAGGCGAGGAACGTCTTGGAAGAGATCGTGGAGTTTACGGGTCAATTGCTGCTTGACACTCAATACGTCAGCGGTGAAATTCTTCCCTGCTCCTCTATTTCCAGTGCAGACGGGGGAACTATTATCGATGGCCTTTGTGGGTTTTTCGGTCTTATCCAGAACTTTTTGCAGTTCATCAGCAATATCATCCAAGACGGAATTTGGCAAGCCATATGGAATCTTATTGTTCCACCCTTGGAAGCGCTTTTAGATGAGCTGTTGGAATTCTTTGCTTGTTTGTGGGGCAACATCACTCGAATCTTTGTGAAAATCGGGGATTGTGGAGAGTCTTTGATTGATTTGGACTTGAGTGACAATCCAGCAAACTGGCCCGCTGATTTTGATGAGTGGCTTAGTGGCATTGAGGATTCTTGTGGAGATTGGGACGAAATTTTTGTTCAGTGCAACTTTGAGCTGACGGTGCCTACCTATGATGTGGATTCCGAGTATCCTCCAACGGATGGCACTGCAGGCTCGCCCGGAGAAGTGCCTAATTTGAATCCATTAGATATTTCGGGCTCTTGTTGTGCCGCGGACACTTGCACGGGCCCCTTCCCTGTGGGGGCATTGGGCTACACTCCAGGGACCTCGGACGTTTTGACTGTAAGTGAATGCGGTGCGATTTCTACAGGTCTTGATATCAACGTATTTGTGCCCGGTCTGACGTGTCTTGAGCAAACGACATGCGACGGTATCACAACAAATGTCAATGAAACGGGTGTCTGTTGTTTTGGAAACGCGGGCGGTGCGTGCAACGAAGTCACTTACGAGGAATGTATTCAGGCAGCGAACGTCAGCGGCGTAACAGATGGCGTGTTTATCCCAGGCGAACGCTGTTCGAGCGTAGATAATCAATGCAACCTGGTCAACTCCCCCAACTCGCGTCAGTTGGGCTGCTGTGTCAAAGAGCGCATTTCTACGGATCCCTTTAACCCATTCTTTGGCCGCGAGTATCAGACCTACAGTAGCGGTTTTGATTGTTTTCAGGATCAGCCTAATCCTACTCTCTATCGTTCGTATTATATACCGGGCGACAGGTTGTGCCAGGAGGACTTTGGGGATTTAATCAATGGTTCAGATGCCTTTACGGAACCTGTGCAAAACTGTATCCCTGATTACGTCTATGAGACACCAGAGAGCCGGAATGCCATCTTTACGAACATTTCCAGCGCTTGTCGAGTGGACATCGGCTTGACGTGCCCGAGCCTTGCTAATCCCACGGCAGTTTCTGGGGACCCTGCATCAGAAAATTACGTGGATTACGGGCCCTATTCAACCGATTCCATTGAGATATCGGGCGAACGAACGTGGTGTTGCAGGACAGGCGCCATTACTTATGCAAAAGAGGAATTTGTTCCCCCTTTTCTTAACGAACTTGTTCGTTTAGATCGTATTTTAGACACCCCAAGACTCCCGAGCGAGCTTCCGTTTGCTTCTGTGGGGGACTTGGAACTCGATGGTTTGGGGGAACGACGACAGTACGCTTTGCAACACTTCGATATCTACGGTTACACCGGGGGCAGTTGCGACAGTTGCGCAGGCTTTGCTTCCCCGGGGCCTTGCGATACAGTCTACCCGACGTGTACAGAAACCGTCATTACAGCGGCTCTTTCAACAGTGGATTTCCGAGTCATTCGTTTTGTGCCTAAGCCCGTCCCCTCACCAAACTTTTACCAAAACACGGTCAGCGATGCGGCTTCGGACTTTGTGGCTGCTCCAAGAGCTGTCATGCGCGTGCTTTTCCCGCCTAACGTCACGGAAATGGTCCAGTCCCGCGACAACCTTGATTTGAATTGCGATGTCTTTTTCTACCCGGACGTCCCTTTGCCCCCAGAGGCACGAAGTGTGGCTGCTAGAGATTTTGTAGATGACATGTGGGTGCCCCAACTACCGATTCCCAAAAATACGTGGAATCCTTACGTGCGCAACGAGAGTCATCCGTGCCACCAAATCTACTTACTGAATCTTCAGACAAACCAGAGTTCCCCCGAAGGCTATTTGATCCGCAAAGAATTGAGAAACTGTATTCTAAGTTCCGCCCTAAGTCATGGACTTGGTTATTTCTTCTTTTCCCAAGCAGGAGAAAACTTGTTCCACCCCCGTCTTTTTATGAATGAGCTCTCGGTGCAGTGGTCCACGTTCATGAATGTTACAAGGGCCATCGGTGCCGGCTGGAGACATGCGAACAGTGTCCTGCGCCACGGGGAGATTGAAAGGCAGTGGGCGGACTACGCGCCGACCGTGGGGGTAACTGACCCTTTGGGCATCCGGGTCGGGCAACAGATTGCCATTTTAGCGAATGTGACGATTGGCCTGCAACGAACGAACCGGAGTATCCCCATGATTCTTTTCCCCTTCCAGATTTCTTCGGGGGCCTGGAAGTTTGTGAAATCCAATCGCACCATCCACGAGCCGAGGCCCGTCGCGCCTGTTCTTTCGGACAAGGGGAGACAGCTGCTGGACGACTTCTGGGCCATGAATTGGGTGAACTATTCCACTTCTTTTAACGCCACGGGGCTTGCAGGGGTCAGAGACTCCATTTCTCCGCTGCTGAATCACCCGGTGGCTTTGTTGGAGGATGGTCTTACTCTAAGGGGTCTTACGCCCTCTTACCACGCCGCCACAGGCATCTGCGATCCTCGGGACAGGGATTGCCTGAAGTGCCGTTTCGTCGCTGAGACCGCGGACGTTTTTGCCGTTCACGTTGTAAACTGTTTGGAGGACCTAGAGAACACAAAGAGATTCAACATTAACGTCAGTGCGCTGGACCTTAAGAGGACCAATACGTTCCTCCAACCGGGCGACAAACTGCCATGCAGGGGGGCCGTTTTGGACGACTTTTCGGACCATGACCCCTTGGGCATTGGCACATGGATCGTAGACACACTGGACTTGCGGGGTATTCTAGGAAGAATCGTCTGCCACCTCACTCTTTACGACGCCGAGGACACCCACTCGCCCCTGTTCTGGCTCGAGAAGCTTGTGTTTTGCAACGCCACGATCGACGGATCTTGTCACCGCGGCAGGGCGGGGATTGGTCTCTTTGACTCGGTCATTTATGTTTCGGCGGGGTTCATTGCGGTCGCGCTTATCAGCTGGCTTTTCGTCCCGGTCTTGCCTACGCTGCCGTTCTTTAGCATTTTCTGGGTCATTTCGGTCCTATCAGTGGCTTACTTTTGGTCGCCGAGTTGCGCCATTCCCTCCTTCCCCATCCCGCTTCCCGTCCTGCCCGATTGTGTGGCCGACGACATTTTCTTCGAGATTGAAAAACTGACCAGCGGCGACTGCAGAGACTACGGAGACATTTTCGACGGGCAAAACTGTTCCGAGACGGGGAGGGATTTCCCCCAGTGCCACGACGACCCCTTGAACTTCGATGTCACGGGCTTCAGGCACTTCTTCTACATCTTGGACTATCTTCCGGGGGTCACAGACTTTTTGTTGGAAACAGAGGTCGTCGTGTTTAGCTGGATCAGAGAAGTGTCGTTTACGGGAAGGGCGCTGAAAGGTATTTCAGATGTCAGGGGGACGCCTAAGGGAGACTATTGCTTCTTGGCCAACATCCTTTCTGTCTTGCCCCTTTCTTTTACTTTTATCGGGATAGTCACAATCGGCCTGATTCTATTCACAGTGCTTCTGCTATTCATCGTGCTCGCCGCAAGTCTGCTCTCTCTCCTTGTCTTGGGGATTTCACTTGTCGTCGGTTCCTTTGCAAGGGTCGGCGTGGACACGAAAACGTACTTCAGGGATGACCGAAGCGATCCTTCTTCTGCTACTAACGGGAATCGCGTTTGATTCAATCATAGAATGCATAAGGAAGAGATTTTCGACGGAGTAGAGGCTTTGTTACTTTTTATTGCCTGCATAGTCTGCCTGTGTATTTACGAGGGGATCGGTGTTTTTTTTTTGAAATAAACCCCTGTTCTACAACTTTACAGGATAAAAAATGAACAGACTAGCATCCTTAAAACACCCAGGCGAGCAAACTGGCCTGATCTGGCAAGTCACTCGCCACCCTTTTTTGGTCGAAAATAATATTTCACTGCTATCCCAGGCGAGCAAACTTGCTTGATCTGGCAAGTCACTCGCCACCTTTTTTTTTGGTCGAACTGAACAAAAATAAAACCGTTCTACCCCCTTTTCCGTTCAGTATATCTCTTTCCAGAAAGACTGTTCTTCTTGTAAAAAACAGAGACAAAAACACTGATCAGAAAAGGAACCATTTTCACATTAAAAAATGCAGTATAGCAAATCAGAAATTAAAAGCGCCCTGCATCAAAACGGAGGTGACCTTCCAAAGACTCTACGTTTTTTGAGTTTGTACCACGAGGAACTAGCTGGGGTGCAGTACACCTTTCCAAGCGATACACCAGACGAGTTTAAAAACACATGGGAAACGTATTACAACCTGCCTTCTACAAAACAACTCTTAGAACCTTTTGTTGCCAATGAAACAGTATTAGTCGGGAAGTTAGAGGAAGATTTGCAGTTGAAAAGTCTCAACGACTTTGAAAAGAAAGTCCGTTCGTATTATATAGAAGAATTTCTTTCAAAAAACATAGTCTATGGAGAAAAAGATATAGGAAATGGGAGGTATGGGGAAGTCTACTTGGCAACTAGCTCCGACAGCGATACTGTATACGCCGCTAAAATAATGTCTGACAAGCGAGCGTACAAGCGAGAAACAGAAATTCTTTCTTTTGTCAATAAGATAGACATTCAAACGCGGAAATCGCAAAATGAAAACGTTGTCGGTTGGTTTGGAAGCTTTGCACAAATCGATTCTTATGTAATCCTGACTGAGTTTGTGGAAGGCGACACACTAGACAAGAGTAAACTTAGTCAGTGGGAACGTTGGGCTCATTATCCATATATCGTTCACCAGCTGTTTAGTGGACTCCGTTTCCTTCATGCAAAGGGTGTTGCACACCGCGACATCAAGCTTCAAAATGTAATGCTCGAACCAGCGACTGCTGGATCGAAAGGCAAGCTAGTTGTCATTGACCTTGGTTATGGGTGCTTCTTGGGTGACGAAGTTCCACAAGAACTTGAAAAGTTTGAATGCGTGGAATCATTACTAGCCGGAACAGATAGTTATTTTTCACCCCAAAAAGCGTCTACACTTAATGTGAACGTGAGAAAAACCGATGAAAACAAAATGGCGGAGGAAAAAGCTGACTTGTGGGCCGCTGCATTGACAATGGTTTGCTTTTTAACAAATATAGTGGCCGCGAATGCGCTGCACATGGTTCTTAATATGGAAGGATTCAAGTCTGGTCAGTGGATGGAGAGTTCTGATAGGATCTTTCAATTGGCATTGTATGAAGATGAAACAAAACTTAAACAGATCCAAGAAGATGCGAAAGCAAATCTGAAACTTTATTACGATTCGGAAATCAAGTATTTAATCCGACCAGAAAAGAGCGCCCAGTTCGAACGAGATTGTACTCATGTTTGGGAGAACTTAAGTCAGGTCTTTTCAGGCTACAAAAACATGACATCGAACGACATTTTAACACTTTTGGACGTTCAAAATTACCAAGATTTTTTCTACATATCCGGAGAGGTTAAGTCAGACAGAAGAGGTCTGTTCAAGGACGAGTTTGTCTAGCGTTCCGAAACAAAATGATAATAAAACTTTTAGGCGACACTGTGAATGTACTTGTATTATGCGCGGCCCTATTCTACCAAACACTCGGTTCTCAAAGCTGGTCCGCGGAAGGTTTTTGTTTGTCCTTCAAAGGGACATATTACCACACGCATCTTCTTTGTTTTTACGGGGACCTTTTATCAGGACTGTGCTTATGGCTCATCTGCAAAGACACGACTCCTGAACTACGCATAGCAAAAAACTCGATTCCTTCTGTTGTGGGCCACGGATTCGCCCATCTTTTTCTTTGGTATCACGGAGGAACAGTGGGGGTATTTCACGTGCTAGGCATTTCGGTGTTTTTCTTTTTCTTTCTCCAAGTCTTGTCCACGGGCTCTATCGAACTAAAGGCCGCGCAAAGCTTAGTCCATGGAGCGATTCTCATTTACTTTGTCCCCTTGACTATGGCTTTCACTTATGTAAACACCGTACTGTTTGTCAACTTGACACTCACCCAGCTCGCATTGGGCCTCGAGGGACACAAAGATAGATTCTATTTTTTATTTTCTGTCACAGAAGCCCTGGTTATGGCAGCGGCTATCGCCGAGCCTCTATTGTGCGATCACTGGCTTATTCACTGGGGAGGGCATGCGTTTTTTGATTATTCCATACCGATAGCTACCATATTTTACTATTCTATGGGAAAATTTTTACGTCCGCGATAGACTTGAAAAACGACAACTGTGGATCTTTTGAAAGGGGGGCGGGGGCAAAAAAAAAGAGAACATGGATGATCTACAGACGTTGCTCGAAAACGGCTGGTGTGAAAGCTTTGACCCAGTGGGCAATTGTTCGAAGTGTGGCGATTTACTTTCAAAACACTCTTGCTCGGCTTGGAAAAAGGGAGAAAAAGAAGGGTACTGCGCTCCATGCGCGCTTCAAGAAACGCCGAAAATGGATTCTAAGTAGTAGAGCTCTCGCGTGGTCAAGGTGACCGTCCCTGTGCCGTATCCTTCCGGGACGTACACGCAAATCGAGGCGCACTCGGGACACTCTGTTGTGTAGCGATTTCCTTCCTTGGCGTAGCCCGAAGAGATCAACAAACTTGAACATTCGTGGCAAGGCATTGTGTTTCAGTTTGTCTTCTTCGCAATGAGCGGTCCCGAAAACTCTAAGGACTGGGTTTCCATTTTCTTCAAACATAAAAAGACACTTGTCAACAAAACAAAAACAACGCCGATCAACACCGCTTCATTAATGAGCCAGGTCGCGACCCCCCATGGCTCAAGGGCTTCTACGAGCGTCTGGTACAAAGCAGACTGCTCCGCGATGTGTCTGCGACGATGACAGTCTTCCGTAGCACCCGTCGAATGTTCGATTTCGGCGCCACAATTGCGCTCCAGAAACAACCGCGCCATTTCTTGTTTTTCCTGTTTGCATTGGATCTCTGCAGAAAGGAACCAAATCGTGCGCAAAAGGGCGGAAATCACTAAAAACGCAGCGACGGTCCCCACCACTAACGTTTTCATCTTTGAAGTGTCCCCAAAAGGGTCTTTTATTTTTTGTGATTTATAAAGATGGAGTTACACAATCGGCACAAATACAACCTGGACCAACGCGGTTTTTTCACTCGATGTATACTCCTCACAAGGGCACTCGGATACATTGCTTTTCTATGCACAATTGTCTTCTTCACAGGACACTTTATCCAATGGGCCTACACGCCGCCGACCCACCCCTGGCTAAAATGTAACGACTTGATGATCGGCGAGGATCTCGAAACGCTACTGCTTAACAAAACACATCTCTACACGTGTACTACGGTCAATACGCGCAGGCCGCTGCCGTGCATGTGCTGTGTACGGGGGCACTGCTGGAGGGGCATCGAGATTATCCGGAACGCGAGCGCATTCGGGACCTACGTGGACCGTTTGGAAGATGGGCGTGTTTTGAGTCGTTCTATCCCCGAGTTTATGATTGTATCTTATCAACCGCTTCGCTCGCAAACACAAGTAGTCAAGAAAGAAGACGCGCCCTTGGTCGGGGATATCCTAAGGGCAAGGGAGCTATTGTACAACTGGCCTCATGCGGGGTCAGAACTAGACGAACTCTAGCGCGCTTCGGCCAACAGGCTTTGGTAGTCGATCACTGGTGCGGTCCTCGCCTTACCGGAGGCCCGAAGAGGTGCTGAAGGTGTCCTGGCACTCGCTTGCCTTCGCCTGGGTGCTTCTCTTGCTTGAGCTCTTGCGCGAAGTATGTTTTCTACCGCGGCTACCTTTTTTGCGCTGGCGTAGTTCTCTTTGGGAGGCGCACTCCTGGCCTTTTGTTCACGTTTCTTTTGGGCGAGCATGCTTCGAACCTGTTCAACATTTTTTGCACTGGCATAGTTCTCTTTGGGAGGCATGCTTCTGACTCGTCGAACATTTTGTGCGCTGGCGTAGTTCTTTTCGGCGAGCATGCTTTTGACTTGTCGAACATTTTGTGCACTGGCGTAGTTCTTTTTGGCGCGTCTGACTTGTCGAACATTTTGCGCCCTGGCAGACACCGAGTCACTGCCCGAGTCACTGTCCGAGCCATCTTCATCGCCGCCCGACCTACGGGGGTGCGCACTAGCGAGGATGCCCATGACTTCCGCGACCTTTTGTGCACTGGCAATGTTCTCTTCCGGACTTGCATTTGGCTCGCTGGGCTCCATAAGGAGCGATTCACGCTCTGCCTCGGTGGAGATTCGGGCCTCTCCCATTTGTTCCGTCAAACCATCCAGAAAACTGGAAATATCATCAGAGGCCATCTTTTAACCTCATTTTTAGTCCTGGCTTATTTAACTCACCCAAACTAAAATGAAAATCAGTTCCCACGAAAGAAATAGTTGTATCAACGGGCGGAATTCTATTGAAGTCAACGGGAAAACTTGTTTTGTAAGAGGTCTTTTGAAGCCACTAAAACGCGTTTTTTACCCTACATTCAAACGACCGAAGTTTGTAAGGGGCAATAGCTCGAAAAAAATCGGTCTTAGAGTCCACAAAGAGGTCGAAAAATGGGCCAAGGGCAGGCCAGTCAAACGACCCCATAGGTTCACAAAACAAATACTTGCCCAACTTCGTGCGCTACGTTTGGAGCCCACGGAGCCGGAGGCGCATGTTCTTAGTCGCCACGGTGCTTTCCTCACTCGTAGTGATTTGATTTGTCATCACGTCGGAAAAGAAGATGTGGTAGTTGTATCGTTAAAGACGGGTTCTAATCTTGGCTACACAAGAGGTCAAGGTGTGTTGAAAGGATTGCCCGGGATCAAAAATTGCGTCAAGAATCATCATCAGCTTCAGTTGGCAAGCGAAGTCGCCTGTATTGAACAAGAGTACAAAATCTCGGTCAACACAGCGGTTGTCATTTACGCTGGGTTCGGTAAAAAAAAGTCCTGTCGCGTCGATCCTCTTTTGCCCTGGGCAAAAACTAAGACCTTCCGACGCGCATTGATGCAGGCTTTACATAGCGACGCTGTCTCGGAAGGGGCGCGTCTTCCATAACTACCTCTCCCCCCCTTTCTTGATACCTTCGCGACCCTGTTAAAATAGAACCATTCACAAAAACACCGACTGAAAACACTGAACAGAGTGCGATCAACAATACAGTTGTCAACGAAACACTAGACTCTTTCGACGTTCCGGTAGTTCCGGTAGTTCCGGTAGTTCCGGTAGTTCCGGTAGTTCCGGTAGTTCCGGTAGTTCCGGTAGTTCCGGTAGTTCCGGGGCTGCTTGTGGCCACTGCAAAGCCACAAGGGTTGTTTTGTTGACAATCAGTGACGTTTGAAAGGTAGGTATAACCCGTCAAACCGCAGGTAGTCGGAGTAAATAAATGGGAAATATTGTAACATGAGTCTGTCCCGGAATCACAACAAGCTCCACTAAATCCTGCCGTTCCTGTGGTAGCGGTGGTCTCACAGTGCTCCGTCATGTTGTATCGAACATAAGACTGGCCTTCACTCAATGGCGCTGATTCAAATTTGAATGTTTTCGTGGTATGCGTAGACGGTGTCAACTGATAGACATACATGACAATGGAACTGATGCACCCGTGTTTGTCATATACACTTTGAACTAAAGAAGCAAGGTTTGGCGTTGTCAATGCGTCCCCGAAAGACGCCGATGAAATGTTCCAAGCAACGGTCTCGTTCATGAAACTTCTTAAGGATTTTAAAGGTCCTGTGCCGTCAGGTGGCGAATCGGAGTCTTGGATATCAATGATAAACGCCCCGTCTGTCATCCCCGTGCCCAGGTAAATCACAGTAAAATCAAAGGAATCAATAACAATGTCGCTGGCCGCTAGAAGTGGTGTTTGGAACCTCAACCCTGCTGTTACATCGACACTTAATTCAATCGGGATTAAATAGCCCACCAACGGTGGGAATTCGGCCCAGTCCTCGGTGTCATCTTGGATAATAAGTGAATTGGAGGTGTTATTGACACAAGAGGCGCACGGTACAAACCTAGGTTGACGGGAAGTAAGAACAGTACAATCAAAATTGTGTTCAGATGTGCAGAACGAGCAATCGTTCGCCTGTTCAGCGATGAACCCTGCACCCCCTGGGGCGTGAACACATCCATCTGTGTGGGGTAGTGTCACTACCCCCACATTGCAACCGGGTTTCCTTGTGAAACGCACTGGTCTTGTCAAAGCGGACGAATTGCATGAGCTTTCTATTTCGTCGATGGCAAGGATGCAATCGGCACGGCGTAGTAGGGAAATAGTAAGACAGCCCGGGACGTCTAAGAACACATAAGGACTGGGCATTGGCAAATGGAAGATGATAAGATCCTGTTCCGTGCCCCTTGCCGTGGCCGTACTTGTTGGGCATCCGTTTAAGCATTCAGTCCCAGAACTTTCGCGTGTTTCGGTTCCAATGGTCCAACTTTGGGTTTCATTGCAATCTACTGAGAAACTGCGGAGGTGAGTGTCACCAGCAGTGAAATAAATGGGCTGGCCCTGACCTTGTGGCAACAAAGTATTATTCACGCCCACTGGAATAGTTACCGTGGCACTTGAATTCCAGCCCCACCATTGAATGCAACTTCCCTCTACGTTTTCATAGCACCCTGGTAAGGGAAGAACGGACCCCCAAGAGCCGGAAATAAAGAACAGTAATAGAAGCATTTTTTTTTTGCTAGTTTTATGTAATAGAGCACTTGATCACAGCCCCCCCGTTTGTTTTTTTGCAGCAAAAGAAATGGCACAAATAATCGCACACGAACCAGCATACAAAATTATCAAAAAAATCAATAAAACCGTATCAATAGAACTTTCTTCATCGGCAGTCCCAGTCGTTCCTGTCGTTCCTGTCGTCCCTGTCGTCCCTGTGGTAGTATTGTCCGCGAACCCACAAGGGTTGGCCTGTTGACAATCAGAGACATTCGAAAGGTAGGTGTGGCCCATTGAACTGCAGGTAGAAGGCAAAAAGAGCGAAGAAACATTGTAACAAGACTCTGTCCCAAAGTCACAACACGCTCCAATAGGAATAGATCCAGTCGTCCCAGTAAATCCCGCAGTTCCAGTGGTTCCCGTAGTTCCAGTGGTTCCGGTGGTTCCGGTCGTTGCAGTAGTTAGATCGGCTGTAGTTCCTGTTGTCCCCGTAGACCCCGTGGTTCCGGTAGTTAGATCAGCTGTAGTTCCTGTTGCCCCCGTTGTTGTCAAATCTGCAGTGGTTGCCGTAGTCGATACAGGACACGGGCAAGCTTGTTCGCAAACAATGGGTTCATCATCAGTGAGATCGGCACAAAAACCGCCTCGCGCAGTAGGAAAATGACTTGATCCAATCGTGCCACCAGCAGGTCTGTGAGCACCTAAAAAATCGTTTGGACCGTTCAAATCAATGCCATCAGATCGAGCAAATTCAAAAATGTTTGTCCCTCCAATTGTTACTGCATTGATTTGCGACACGTTAAACAACGGCGACGATGGCACAGAAAAAGAGCAACCAGAGCAAAAGTTCACGTCTAAGACTACATCCTTAGTTTGTTGCGGCCCATAAAACTGATAAAAAGTCGCTTCCGCATTGGCCATCATCATAGGTGTCTCAGCTTTAGCAAAGGACACCCATCCAGAAATGGACCCCGTAAGAATCTTCACGCACAATTCTCCATCGTCTTTTGCTAAATACAATTCGTAATCTGCAATAGCACTGAAATTATAGGGGCCGTAATACGAAGCAACAGTACACAAAGCCTGAGCGTTTGGAATTAGAAACAAAAGAAAAAAAAGAATCATTTATATAAAAGAAAAAAAACGTCGCTTGCTTATTCCTCCCACAACCATTGTTTTTTTTTCCCCCCAAAATATGGAAAATTTTGAACAAAGGAGATTAGCGGGCACGGGAAGCCTTGAAAGCAGATTTTTTGAGCGCGCTTCTTTTGTTAAGGAGCAATTGGATTTCATCGAAGATCTGGACAAACAACAAATTTTGATGGTCTCCCAAGTAGTCGCCAAACTTCCTCTCTTCTGCAAAAATCACGCAATTGACTTTGCAGGCACTCTTCTGGAGGTTTATGTCCACCAAGGTATTAACCATGAGCGTCTTGCGGAAGAGGTTAATATTACATGTGGTACAATAGGCGCCCAAAACGTCGAGGAAGCAAAAGCAGAGCTGCTCTGTTTGCAAAAAGCTCCTTCTAAAGGGGAAAAAGATTTCGATCTATTACAAGAGTTGTCTGTTAGGGTTGGGTATATGCGCCAAGTAGTCACAAATTGGAGTAACGCAGAAATACAATTTTTGTGGATAACTCAAAACGGAAACACACACCCCCGCAGCGATGATTTAGAGCAACATTTTCAAAAAATACCTTGTGGTTCAAACGGGGGGGTTTCTTTGCAGCAAAACGGACGGCTTTTTAAGGACGGTCGCGGTATTGACGGGTCTTGGTCTGTTGGGGATGGCTATGTGACAAAAAGGCGTTTTTTTGTTCAAGCTAGCAGCTTTGTGTCGCCCATGGACAAAGAAATCATGGAAAACGCGTTCGCAGCTATAAATGACGTAGCAGCACGATACCGTTTGCAGATTTGTCAGTCATCTGAAGCAGTAAAATAAGTCGAAATGGCTTTTTAGTCTTGAGCGCCAAGGAAGAGACTAGGGCTATCAGTTTGCGCCTAGCAGCTTTAATTTCGCGTTTTCACGAAACCTCTTGATGATACTTTCATCCCACTCCGTGGCTCCCGGAGGCACCTCACAGCACACTATGGGCGCCTCGAGCCTTGGATCGTCTGATTCAGTCCATCGGCAACCGTTGTCGTCCGTGCACCTTTGGTCCGAGCCCGCCAAAAGAGACACTGGCTTACTGTACTCCTCAACCACTTGGGGGTCAGCCGTTGTCGCAAGCATCTCATCGAACGGAACACCACAAAACACTTCCAAGCCCGGGACCCTCTCGTCGTCAACTTCTGGCGGAACAGACACAATCGGGATGCTCGTGTTCCCTGAAACAGACATTTCGGCAAAACAAAGAGCTTCTGCCACAGGTAGCAGCACATGCGGAGGCGCATTGTTTGCCCTCACGTAATCAATCCTGTGAGGGCACCTCTTCGACAAGTGTCTTAACTTAGCTTTTCTAGAGCCAAGAGTGAGCATCGCATGCAAATTGAACTCCGGTGCCATGTGCTGGGGCTGATAGAAAAAATGCTCAAAGGTAGCGGGCACTCCTTCGATCTTTTGGGTCCAACCTCCTGGGGCTTCGTAAAAGGCCAGCTTAGAGGCAGGGGTCAAAAAATTATAAAGCAAACGCCAGTTTTTCTGGTGGGCTTCTGAATGGTTGGTCACCGGAAGGTGGTGACAGCGCTCTAGCACGCTCATCCAATCAAAAAGAATAAACCAGTTCTTTCGGACTAAAACCCTCTCGTGAAATTCTTTCTTGCCGGTCCAGGACAGGAGCACATGCGAAACTTGTTCAAGGTCGCCGTGTTTGATGCACCACAAAATCAAGGGCCAGAGTTCGCGTGTGCGCCTTGACTGTCCGTTCACCCACCTCAACACGCAGCTCGCGTTGAATAGGCGCGCCTCGCTCGTCATTCCAGCGTTACCGTCGGGGGAAATAGAAAAACCACCCATGAAGTTCTCGGTGGTATGGGGATAATTGTAATCAAAAGTTCGCCCCGATCGCGAAAGTCTTGTCCAAGACAAAAGAGGCGAACGCACGACATAACCGCTGCAAGAGCGACTCCTTTCGGGGACCAGGTCACTGGGACACTCCTCAATTGTCTCCCCTACGAGAAGCCGGTTCATCTCCACAAAAAAACCCACAGGAGAAGACTCATCGACCCAGTCCAATCTCAAGTCGCCTTGAAGATAAAGAAAACCAGTGGACGGATGGAAACCATACCTTGCACAAATGTCTTTGACCGCCGCTGGTTCTGCATAACGCGGTCCTGTGATTCTTATGGTTCCGCCACAGTACCAGCAAAAAGAACCAGAGGAACAAACCTGGAGAGGGAACAAAGCGTCCATTGGAACATGTCAGTGAATGAGTGCG
>Ga0233415_10000438_pt1 | contig 19808 bp, 15 predicted proteins | sample Na_anoxic_12_MG_FD_188631 | JGI IMG/M metagenome (GOLD analysis project Ga0233415, IMG submission 188631) | Seawater microbial communities from Saanich Inlet, British Columbia, Canada - Na_anoxic_12_MG | ecosystem: Environmental > Aquatic > Marine > Inlet | place: Canada: British Columbia... | reverse complement strand
TACAGTATTTTTTCCAAATCATATTATACAAATACTTATGCATATATACTTTAATAAAAACACTCGTCGTACTCACCGTATTGACTTATATACATTCTCAACAGTTTGTTGTATTTCGGATGGGTGGGATACCTATAAAGTTGATGTTTCTTCACCCATTGGGTAAATTCGTAAGGAAAATACACCACCGGACAACTGATGTTTTTCTTTGCTCTTGTTAATGCAACGTAATAAAGATTTTCCAAGTTTCTTAAAGTACCATGACCTCTTTCCGATGGCACACAGTTTCGGTGCAAAAAAACATTGTCAAACTCCAACCCTTTGGCACGGTGAATTGTGGTGATAAACCGTTCGGTGTCGCTTTTTTTCGTTCCAAAGGTTACATTGGTGAACCGATTTATGTCATAATCCAAAAGATACAACTTATCAACGGATTCGAAATAATCTTTCACATTGGTATCACGATAATCCGTTGACTCGTAATACTCTTTCAATACTTTTTTGTATCGTTCGTGGTTTCTTCGACACATTTTTATATGATTTTCCCCCTTGATGTCTACAAGGATATCTGTAAGATCAAAGTCGGCAAGATCTTTCCATTGACTTACCAATATTTGAAAGGAATGGTGACGTTTCGAAAATAATTCGAATTTTTCTTTACGGTGGACCGTGTTTTTATGTCCAAAGGAGGTATGTTTATCGGACATGCGCGTGTTGATAAAGTCTACCAATTCTCCGTCGTAACGAAAGGTATGAACAAAGTCAAATTTCATATCCGCCGGTTTCTCAAATATATGTCGGGATTGGTAAATCGCTTGTTTGGGATCACCGACAAATATCTTTGCCTTGTTCCCATCCATATACTTTTCAAGAAAGGTAATGGCATATTGGTCCAAGTCTTGTGCCTCGTCCACAATAATAACCTCGTAACTTTTCAATGCATACTCTTCTGAAATTAAGTGTCTTGCAAGTTTGAAATTTACAAAAGGCTTTCTTTCTTTGATATATTCCAACAGTGTAGTCTTCTTAGGGTCAAATTTTTCAATAAAATGTGAATAATAAGTATCACTCGAGATATTTTTGGAATCGTGCGAATCGTACCTTAAGCCATGCACAAGTGCCTTAATATTCTCGTATGCCAAGGAATCAAAGGTTCTGAAATGAATGTTAGAACACCGCTTTGTTAAACGTTTTTCCATTTCGTCTGTCGCAGATCTCGTATACGAAATACATAGTATGTTCATATCATGGTGCTTGTTTAAAAAATTAATCACAGAATGAGTTTTCCCTCCTCCTGCATTGGCACGCAAATATATGATTTTGTTGTCAAAACTGCTTACATCGAGCTTTTCGAAAGCTCTACGGACTTTTACATCCACCGGATGCTTTCTGGGCTCGAAGAAATTGAATTTACGCTTCATTTTACAATCAAACTTTAACTATATTTATATTGTTTATAACCATTTATACAATTTTTATATTTTCACATAGGGCCACGGTTACGGTAGCCTCACGGGGGGTATATATATCCCACGGACACACCATATATCATGTATAAGATCCTCAAGGAGATAGTGGTGTACGACAACGGGGCCCGGGTGGGCCGGTTCGTGCATATTCAAAAAGATTCCAAACGACCACCAACACCAAAACCCAAACTCAGAATCAAAAAAACAAAATGAACAAAGCAATTCTTTTATCCTTACTAATCACCGCATCCACCGAAGCCATGGTTTACGAACCTTTGGTCGAATTCAAACGAAAAAAACCACAACTTCCAAAACCATCGTTAAAACAAAGTTGGTTCAAGAAGCAACGTGCACACAGCATAAGGCATCGAAAGTCCAACAACGATACCCAACATTATCAACGAAGGTGAGCACTTCTTTTCATACCAATGCAGCCAGCAATAATTTTTATTGTCTGAGAAAAATCCCGGTTTTCTATGGCAATAGGAACAAGGGGCGAATTTCATTTGCATAATATTATATGAGTTATATACAACCTAAAATTTTAATTGTAAGCCTGTTTTATTTGTATTATCTTTTGCTACTTTTTTTTTTCTTACATCAATTATTACATCAGGGTCAAACGACCCATACACCAACAAGAATACAGTTTCACCAAGGGAATAAAAACAGCCGTATGGTATTGTTACCGATTTCAAATCATTATAAGCAAACGCCTCATTCCCAATGGTTTTTACATTCTTTCCTATTGTTACCGTTGTCAACTTATTATTGTAAAACGCACCCGCCTCAATGGTTTCGACACTGTCTGGTATTGTTACCGTTGTCAAGTTATTATTCTCAAACGCACCCACCCCAGTGGTTTTTACACCGTCTGGTATTGTTACCGATGTCAATTTATTGTTAGCAAACGCCCCATACCCAATGGTTTTTACATTCTTTCCTAATGTTACCGATTTTAACCCATTATAAGAAAAGGCCCGCGACCCAATGGTTGTTACACTGTTTGGTATTGTTACCGATTCCAAGTTATTTCTGAAAAACGCCTCATTCCCAATGGTTGTTACACTGTTTGGTATTGTTACCGATTCCAAGTTATTTCTGAAAAACGCCTCATTCCCAATGGTTTCCACACCGTCTGGTATTGTTACCGATTTCAAATAATTAGCATGAAACGCACCCGCCTCAATGGTTTTTACATTCTTTCCTAATGTTACCGTTGTCAACTTATTATTGTTAAACGCCCCCGCCTCAATGGTTTCGACACTGTCTGGTACTATTACCGATTTCAAGTTATTATTGTAAAACGCCCCATACCCAATGGTTGTTACACTCTTTCCTAATGTTAGCGATGTCAACTTATTTTCATAAAACGCATCAAACCCAATGGTTGTTACACTGTCTGGTATTGCTACCGATTCCAAACGACTTTCATAAAACGCCTCATCCCCAATGGTTGTTACACTCTTTCCTAATGTTAGCGATGTCAAATTATTATAAGAAAAGGCTCTATTTCCAATGGTTGTTACACTGTCTGGTACTATTACCGATTTCAAGTTATTAAACCTAAACGCCCACGGCCCAATGATTTTTACATTCTTTCCTATTGTTACCGTTGTCAATTTATTGTCAGCAAACGCCCGCCGATTAATGGTTGTTACATTCTTTCCTAATGTTACCGTTGTCAACTTATTCTTCTGAAACGCGTCATCCCCAATGGTTGTTACACTGTCTGGTATTGTTACCGATACCAAGTTATTATTGTAAAACGCGTCATCCCCAATGGTTTTTACATTCTTTCCTATTTTTACCGATTCCAAGTTATTATTAGCAAACGCCCGCTCCCCAATGGTTGTTACACTGTCTGGTATTGTTACCGATGTCAACTTATTACTAGCAAACGCCCGCGCCCCAATGGTTGTTACATTGTCTGGTATTGTTACCGATTCCAAGATATTATTGTAAAACGCCCGCTCCCCAATGGTAGAAACATCGGTGAAATTACCGAATGCTTCTAAGTCATCTATGTGTTTACTTGATATCGCATCGTACCATTTTTCTTTCATGGTATCTCCTTCGTATGTTTCATTTAAATGAACATATTTACATTTGGTGACCAAAATGTTCGCTTGTTCTCTTATATTTTCATCTCCTATATCAGTTTTTTTAAATTGCTCTATTAAATTATAATTCTTTAATTTATCAAACTCCGGTGATTTAATCCTGTCTGTTAATTCCTTTAATTCATCCAAGGTATAGTCTATTATTTTCTTGTTTTTCCATACTACCTTACATGGCTTAACACGAAATAACTTAATTATTGATTTTATATTCCCCATTTACCACATACAGTCATGTATATATAAATGAATTTTACTAATCCACCTATGGTTTCTAATTGTACATATATTAATACTGTATTTCTTAACAAATGAATTATCTTGGTATTCTATTGAACAATAGGAAACATGAAATACGTACTTTGAAGGACAAAATGCCCTTTGTTTATTTGCACTTTGAAGACCCGGGTGTTATGGAAATACTAAAGAAACAGCTGGTACAATATGCAAACCAATATGGTCTAACGCCTTCGAAGTATTACACGGACGGTATCGTTTTTCAACAATAAATTAATATATAAGTGGTGTAATGTTGTATTATTATGAGTAAAATTCAACGCATTTACAAACAATATGATCATCATGACACAACGTTTCCATCTGTAGTAAAAGACACCTACTGGCCCGTACAATGGAATGGGGAAGAACGAATGTACGTTACGGGAATTCTGGGGAATGTTACACATGGTATATGTCTTAGGACTATTGCTAATAGTATTAGAACGATAACATTAGAAGGATCAGACGAGCAGGACTTTGGTATATTGTTTTACCCGTCATCGGTGGATTTTATTGGACAAGATTACTATAAAATAAACAACGGACACCCAGTTCATAAGGGTGATATTATATCATTCACATACAACGATAATGTATATGAAAATTGGAAGGTCGGATCGTGGTATGAGGTTCACGGCACTGATAGTGATATATTGCTCGTGGAACAAAAAATCAACGATATTTTTCCCTCTGGTGTAATTTATGGGAAAGATTTTCAACTAAAAATTGATGACTTTACGGTGACTAAAGTCAAACGAAAGAAACGTCGAGCAACAAGAGCCAAAAATGCGTCGTCGGAGGGTTTTAAGTTTTAATATACCTCCAAGTCATAATCTTTCAGTTCGCTTAAGGGTTTTATTTCGGAATTGATCTCGTTAATTCGTTTTAAAATATTGATAAAGTAGGTAAACATTACTGTATTATAAATGTATTTATATAGTATCAAGTCGCGGTTGTCGAATGAACTGTGGTATCTCCCCCTGTGCCCTGAGAATAATGTATATGCTTGAAAAAACATTTACATGCCACGCGGAGTGACTATACCATTCCCATTCTTGCCGCGTAGGCACCGCATAGAAGGCGGCGGATACTATAAAAACAAAGAAGCCCAGCCATAAGATCTTTTTGTCTTTATTATCTAGTTTTTCACGCCACAAAACAAAAAAATCAATGATTATTATAACTAAAGAAATCCATTCTCTGATTGGAAATATAAACACTGTGTTTATGTATGCAACCGAAATGCTCATTAAAACAAAGGTCACAAGAAAAATCCATAGTGTCGGTATGATATCATACCAGATGGTGACGGAAACTAGAAAGACAAGTGCAATGGAAAACCCGTGGTCTATACGTCTCAACGGGTGATCCGACGGTATGTACCATCCAGTTTCTAAAAGTTCGTCACCCAACCATCCAACCTGTGCCATATGATACAATGTGGAAGATATTGTCGTTAATAGAATCATCCAAAAAAGGAGTGATTTGCATGACTTTGTTATTATTAGAGGAGGTATTGCCGCTAAATGTGTAACCACTGTTGTAACTTTTCCTACTTCGGTGAAATTGACATCGTTGAAAAGTATATATAGTGTGATTATAATTACGTTATATACTATTAATAACGCTGCAACAGCTTTGTCCAAACAATTCATTATATAAGTTATATGTTATTTATATAATATCTTTAAACTGTATATCTTTCCCTTTAAAGTTTCTGTCTTGTCTCTGGTCCAAGCACCCGTCGATGGTCTCTAGTTTCCACTGTATGGCTTTGTACATGTAGGAATCAAGTGTGTTTTCGCATATGACGTATTGTATGTGACATGGGTTGGTCTGACCTATTCTGTGCACCCTATCCTCCGACTGCATAAGAACCCCCGGGACCCAGTATAGTTCTGCAAAGATGACATGTGAGGCCGAGGTGAGGGTGATCCCAGTCCCAGCTGCCAGCATGCTGAGTACTGCCACTTGGTATTTCCCCTCCTGAAAGTCTTTGACATACTGATGCCTTAACTCTGTGGCGGTGTCACCGTCGATTCTCATGGCTTCTGGGCATACTTCCATGATGCTGTCCATCAGTGATTTGTGGTAACAGAATACTAGAAACTGCTGACCAGTTTGTACATTGTCTTTGACCAGTTGTTGTATGGCACTCGCCTTTACTTCGGCGGTCAATCCGTACAACTCGCTTATGATACATTTTCTTCTAAAATCTGCCGCTTGGACTTCTTTGCTGCAAGCACGCATGGTTGGTATTGCGCGGTTCAACTCTTTCCACTCTTCAAACAATGGTATCATGACATAAGTGCTTCGAACATCCATGGATATGTGCAATTGAGACCGGTGTTTCTCTGGTAAATCTTTGAGGACATCTCGCTTCAGTCTTCGTATCATGACGGTTTTCTTTGCCAACCAGTGAATTTCATGCGGGTTGCTACTGCCAGAATCGTCCCAATATCCCAAGGGGCTCATCTTTCTGTCACAGTACCTCTCTGCGTACAGTTTAAACTTCGGAAAAAAGTCTTTGCGGACCATGTTTGCCTGTGAAAACAGTTCCGATGGTCGGTTCAGTGCCGGTGTTCCGGTAAGTAACAGGGCTTTGTCGATGCTTCGTATCAACGGTGCCAGACCCCTCGTCCTCTTGGTCTTGTGGTTCTTCAGGTAATGTGACTCGTCGCATATGACCATATCAAAGCCATAATCCATCAGGTCTTGTTTCTTCTTGACGGCAAGTTCGTAGGATATGATCACCGGGTAACCATTTAATTGATCCTTGCCCTTTTTGATCAAAGAGACCTCTTCAATACCCAACCACTTGTTGAACTCTGCCTTCCAGTTGTAACGAAGGTATGCTGGACACACCACCAACACCTTATGAATGTTGTAGTACTTGGAGAGTGCAATTGCCTGTAGGGTTTTACCGAGCCCCATGTCGTCCGCAATAAGTGCCCTACCGTTAAAATGACGAACCACATGCTCGACACCATCCTTTTGGTATTGGAACATTTTCTTGTATATATCTGTCTCTTTGAAGGAGGGATCGAAGGAGTGTTTCGGGTCATAGGACAGTGCTTTTTCCACCTGTTCTGGTATGCACTCGATAACAAAGCCTTTGTCAAGGCATTCTTGTACCGCCGCATTGATATCCTTCATCCCTACCGAGTACTGGTTGCGGTCGATGCACAAGAGACTAAGGGAATTGGTGGTATGCTTTAATTTTACGATAATTTCTTCTTCATTTTTCAATGAAAACACCGCGGTGGGGTTTTTTCGTTTTCGTTTGTGTTTGAAAAATACAGCACTCATATTGTATATAAAGAACTCGATTTATAGTAAATGTGGAAGCATATGCCAGAAGGATTTGAAATAACTCACCAAACAGATTACTGTCAAGTATCCTCTTGGGGAAATATGAATACTTTCAAAACCGAACCAGCAAGACAGTATACGGTTACAGTAGTCGGTGTATCCCCATGCTCAGCTTTACAGTTAGGGTTTTGTGAAGAAAGATTTCAGATCCCGGTATCCGGTCTACGCTGTGACCTCTTCAATTGTCGCATGATGTACTTTGGTGTTGGAGACGCGGGTTATTCTGTATCCTATGACCCTATACGTATGAAAGGATATGGGAGTAGCAAGGGGTCTATAAGAAGTACGGTCCCTGTAAATAAGGGGGACACGCTTACTGTGACCATTAAAGACAATGGTATCAAGATAATGCGAGGTCAGGAGCTACTGGCGTGTATCAACCATCAATTGGAAAAGCCGTGTCCCTGTGTTTCGGTGTTTGGAGAGATAACAGTAAAATTGCATCATAAGAAAAGACTGAAAGATTTGGTAAAGGAATTGTTACCATCGAAACCAGCATGAAACGAACCGTGCAACAATTATACGACGAAATTCGCAGTTGCGAGGAAGCGATCGAGGTAGGTGAGGAAGCCAAAAGTCGTAAGATCGAACTTGAAAAATCCTTGGAAGTGGTCAAGGTGGACCTAGTAAAGCAAAAGAAAATCAAATGGGTCAATAAAACCTTTGATCAGTGGTTTACCGGTGAAGAGCGGGAGTTTCACATCTACCAGACTGACAGTGGAAACACATACGGGGTGTGGGAAGGTCTCGATGCGTTGAACGAGGAAGATCGTATCCATTTCGACGAGCACCTGAATAACTACCATTATTATGGGGGCCCGTGTTACCCGGACCGCAACCACGATAGGGCAGAGTCTACAGAGTGTGAATTGGGGTTCGAGGGAGATTGTTCGTTATTTGTTTTGGACCGGGATAATTTTGATTAATCGTGTCCGTGTGAAAAGTGTGAAACAAAAAATATAAGTGTATAAACTACTTTTTATTTAAACTTAACATGATTACCGGTGTTCATTTTAACGTTTGGAATGCGGAGGACATTCGTAAAGAGTCTGTCGTCCACGTTACTGAGAAAAAATCTATTGAAAATGGTCGTCTCGTAGAAAACGGTCTTCGAGACCCCCGGATGGGAGGTGTCCGTGCCGCCTGTCCTACCTGTCGCGAAAAGCGTTGCAATGGGCATTTTGGACATATTGAGTTGGTAAGTGCGGTGTATCACATCTCTTGGGTGAGCAATGTTGTTTACTGGCTGCGTTGTATCTGTCACAACTGCGACAATCTTCTTATAAAGGACATTGATCTCCACAATGTTCAGAAGAACCGTCATTTGCAGCAGTATAGCAAGTCTGTTTATACTAAATGTCCAGCGTGTGGCGAAAAGCAGCCCAAGTACTCTTGGAACCGTGAGAAGGGGTGCATTGAGATAAACAAGGAAAAGTACAAAATCGAGGAGGTGATTGAACACTTGGAAAAGTTGGATGTTGAGCGTCTGGAAGAGTTGGATCTTGCGCATCCGAAAGACATGATACTGACCGTCCTTCCGGTGCCTCCTCCGTCCGTACGTCCTGCAATTATGCAAGGGGATGCAATACGCGGAGAGGACGACCTGACCTACCGCCTTATTCAAATCATGCGGTCCAACGACCGTCTGGAAAAGACCTTGCGAGAAGACCGTCCTTCCCACATCGTAGAAGATCAAAAAGAACACCTTCAAAATACCGTCACTGGTTACATAAACCACACCAAAGTGGGAAACCCTAAGCGCAAAGCGTCCAAACGTGAGTACACTTCCCTTCAAGTACGTTTGCAGGGCAAAGAAGGAAGGGTTCGTGGAAACATGATGGGAAAGCGTTGCGATTTCACCGGGCGTTCCGTGATCACCGGGGACGACAATTTAAGAATGGACGAAGTGGGTATACCAATCTCTGTGGCAAAGAAACTCACGGTTCCGGTAAAAGTGACGGCGTACAACAGGGGTTCCTTGCAAGACATGTTGGTAGACGTCAATTCTTCAGTGAAATTCGTTATACGACCAAATGGTTCTAGGGTAGACCTGTCCTTTGTCCGACGCAAGGGGATAACCCTCAAAGTCGGTTGGACGGTGGAGCGTATGTTATGCGACGGTGATGTGGTACTGTTCAATCGACAACCATCTTTGCATAAGATGTCTATCATGGCACACTATGTGAAAGTACTACCGTACAGCACCTTTCGCATGAATTTATCCTGCACAACGCCGTACAATGCAGATTTCGACGGGGATGAAATGAATATCCATGTTCCACAAACGGTAGAGGCCCGTGCAGAAGCAGAGAATATTATGGCGGTGAAATACCAGATTGTTTCGCCCCAGAGCAATCGTCCGGTCATGTCTGTGATACAAGACACTATGGTGGGTGCCTACCTATTGTCTGCCGACACTGTGCGGTTAACCGAGTACGAAATGATGCACTGTGTAAACAGTATGCCGGGGTGGGACGAGCGGTTTAAAAAGCAAGAGGTGTATACCGGGAAAGACTTGATATCGTACACTCTACCCCGCATCAATTGGTCGAAAAAGGGCGTGGTGATCGAGAAAGGTCGTTTGGTATCCGGGCGACTTACCAAAAAGGTTCTGGGTTGTTCCGACGGTTCTCTGATTCATGTTATTTACAACGACTGTGGTCCGGAAGAAACCATACTGTTTATCAACCGCCTTCAGTGCATGGTCCACAAATTCCTTGCCATGCGAGGGTTTTCCGTTGGTATAGGTGACATGATGCCCAGCGTAAGCGTTCAGGGGGAAATACGATCGGCGTTTTCGGACATTGAGAAGAACGGTGATACAGAGCACAAAATAAACCAGCGTTTGAATATATGCCGCGATACTATGGGAACCATGGTTCAAAAGCCATTGAACGACGCCAATCGGTTGTATACCATGGTTCATTCGGGAAGCAAGGGTTCTAGTATCAACATCTCCCAGATCATGGCAGTGGTAGGCCAGCAGAATCTTTGTGGTCAGAGAATCCCCAAGACGTGGACCGGCCGTACCCTGCCACATTTCAAAAAGGGGTCCGATGGTCCAAAAGAGAGGGGCTTTATCACCCATTCTTACGTAGAGGGACTTGACCCACACGAAGTATGGTTCCATTCCATTGCGGGGAGAGAAGGGTTGATCGATACGGCCATCAAGACCTCTCAAACCGGGTATATTCAACGCAGGTTTATGAAAGCCTTGGAGAATATTTCCATTCATTGGGATGGTTCCGCCCGCAATTCGGGAAATACGGTAATTCAATTTCGGTACGGAGACGACGGGTTCGACCCGATGCGTATTGAAAACCAGTACATGGACATTTGGGAACATCCAACACGTCAAAAGTACGGTGACGACTACGAAACATGCCTCAACGACTACCATTACCTTCAGGATATTAACAAACTGCGCGACAATGGTAGCAAAGACACCGCATGGTTTCAATTGCCCATACCAATCGACAGAATTGTAGACAATGCAAGGTGTTGTTTACCCTCTGCAAAAGTATCCTACTCGGAAGCCAAAGCCATGGTTCAAGACCTACAGGATTCTATTGACAACGAAATGTTACGCATAATGATACGATGCAAACTCTCCCCGTTTCGAATCACACAAGAGTATAAACTCGGTGCGAAGGAACTCGATTATGTGGTCGAAACAATCAAAGAAGAGTTCCACAGGGTCAAGGCGGTAGCGGGGGAATCGGTGGGGTCCGTTGCAGCCCAAAGCATAGGGGAACCGGCGACACAGATGACCCTAAACACCTTTCACTTTGCAGGGGTTTCTAGCATGAATGTCACCTTAGGTGTTCCAAGACTGGAAGAATTAATCAATTGTACCAAAAGCGATCGAATGAAGACACCCTCCACCGTCATTCAAACCGACAGGCCAGATGAACTCGTCAAATTACTAAAACACGTACGGTTTGAAGACTTGGTGGAACGGATGTACATCACAAGAACGCCGAACAAGGAAGAAGTCTCTTGGTTCCATGTATTTCCCGACATCGACCACGTGCAACACAAACCCGAACGAGAAACACTCGTCGTGTATTTCAAAGAGTGGTACGACGTTCATGGGGTTAAAATGTCCATGGACAACGAAGTAGTAACATGCGAATACACAGACGGTCCCAATGCCACCTTTCACATACAAATGAAAGACGACAGGGACATAGGCGTATACTACGAGTCTTGCATACGGAAGGCGACTATACGGGGAATAGAGGGCGCCAGTCAAACTATAAAAGTCAAACCACCCGGGACCAACAAGTACCATGTCGAGACATCTCTGTCGGATCTGTCGAAAATTTTACCACTACAAAATATTGATTACTCCAATATCAATACCAACGATATTCATGCCGTGGCGAGAACCTACGGTATAGAAGCGGCACGTGGGGCACTGATACGAGAAATTAGACAAATACTATCATACTATGGTATTTACGTTAATGTGCGACACATTGCACTTGCAGTTGACTGGATGACATGGATAGGAGAGTTAACACCGTTAACAAGACATGGTATACGAAAGGTTGATGAATCCCCACTCAAAAGGTGCACCTTTGAAGAAGTTGTAGAAGTATTCACACAAGCAGCATGTTCCAAGGAGAAAGACCATTTGTACGGTATTTCGGAATGTATTATCACCGGAACACCGCCGAAAATTGGAACGAACGTGGTAGGAACCGTTGTAGACCATGGGATCATTGAACAATTCAAACAACCGTTTCCAATAGATCGACCCAAAACACCACCTATGTTGGCAGCATGGGGACAAGACGATGAACTCGATATTTACGGGAGTGTGCAAGTGGATGATCCATGGGCAGACGAACGCGGGGCATGGGAAAATACCATGGGCATGGCACCAACCCTACCGGGGATGCAAATGGGCATGGCACCAACCCTACCCGGGATGCAAATGGGTATGACACCGGTCCTACCGGGGATGCAAATGGGTATGACACCGGTCCTACCGGGGATGCAAATGGGTATGGCACCTAAATTGCCGAGTCCGACAACTCCTCAACATTCACCCGTAAGTCCGTGTTATTCACCGACATCTCCGTGTTATTCGCCGACATCTCCCCATGCATATAACCCGGACTCACCGATCTATTCGCCCGTGAGCCCAAAGTACCCCGCCGGTGCCTACGATCCGACGTACGATCCCAATAAGCGACAAAGGATGGATGAGTGAGTACCATTATTTTTATGATACTATCTATAAGTATACATACAGTTATCAATACAGAGAAATTACGGAAATCGTCTCTGGTTACTCCTACAATATTCGCAAATAACCCACCTAGCTCGTCTCCCAAAACAGAGCTGAGGTTGGAGACCGACATCATAAGAGCATAGAAGGTTCCTTCCACGCCACTTTTTGCCTCTTGTGCCACCACAACAATTATTGGCAGTAGCAGGAACATACCAAAGAGAGAGTCAGCCACTGTGTCTAGTACTACAAACCCGATGTGGGTATTTAACCCAGAGACCACCACCAGTTGAAGTAGCTGACACACTATGCATGCAGCGACGGATAGTTTCATTAGCATGACTTGGTTGAATTTTAACAGTACTCTCTCGTATAATACAGTAGACAGGAGGAAGGATATTCCAGCGGCTGTACTGATCCATTGGAAATCTTCCGGTGTGTATTTTAACTCCCGTCGTAAAAAATAGGTGTATGTCGGTGAATAGTTTGGCCCAATGTTTAAAAGAAATATGGAAAAGGCTAGGGCCCGTTTCTTGTACACTGCTTTCCATAGTTTTTTACAAACATTGTCGGGCGCTGGGGTAAGATTCGGCTTTAATTGCCATATCCACAGGGCCATCAAAATACTTGGTAATGCCATAATTTGAAACACCGGTCGGGTACCGAGCTTTTCATACGTGATGCCACCGAAGGAAGAGCCTATCAAGGAACCAAATGCTCGGGCAATCCAACAAGAACTCTGGATTTTCCCCTTGACCCGTTCACGTTTTGCATAGTCTACTGTTATACAGTCTGCACACACGTCCGCCACACAAACCAGTAGTGAAACCAAAGTCATCACCGCCAACATTGAGGTTTTTGTCACGATAAATTTTGACATAAGAATATACAAATATGCCGCCAAAATACCGCAAAAAAATATGTAAGGCCTTCGTTTCCCCCAGTCGAATATAGGAATATTGTCCGACATCCACCCAAACACCGGCTTGATGCACCAAGGGGCGGCTATCACACCATATCCCATGCTCATCTCCACCGGGGTGAATTTAAGCCCTTCCATCATTTCAAAGTCCATGGCAATACTACCGAAAGACATGCAGAAACCAAAGGTAAAATAACATAGATAAAGTCCTATCATTATATTTATATGTATACTATATTTATAACACTTAAAACATTAAGGGTCTCCTTCTTAAACCTCTTGCTTGGTATCCCGCAGTTTTGGTATGTGGTCCACTAGGACGAGGCGGTATTTTTAATAATCGTTCTAAAGATTCTTTTTGTTCAACGGTGAGATCCAATTCTTCTCCCAGTCTACTTTTTAATTCTTTTACAGTTAACCCAAGGCCCATTATTTCAGCAAATTTAACTTTTAAGGGATTGTTACTATGAGTTTCCAATACCTTTAAAATCTCTGTTAATGTCTGTTCGGATGGTTTATATACTTTATATTCATCGAGGATACCTCTATAAACCTCAGCGTTTTCTTTACTGTTTATAATGCCTCGATAATCCATTTCTTCGTATTCCTTTTGGTATTTTATTAGATTTACCACTTGTTTTTGTGTCTGAGCACTTATTGGTTTAACACCGTTCATGCAACGCACATCTACAAATGGGTTTCGAATTTCATAAGCAATGTACCACATCATTGCAAAAATGGATACATCGATAAAGGTCAGAAAAACACACCAGAAAATAACATTATCGTCATCTTCACCAAAGGAAATCATGTTAATGTAAGAGTATGGCATCATAAATGCGTATGCCAGTAACATCAAACACCGATACAAGTGTACTAAAATAGGTTCAGCAAATCCTTTTATGGATGACATGGCGCCCCATGAACCATATATTTGTTCCCATTTTGTGTAAATAGCGCTCATAACAGCCGATCCTTCATCGTTTCCAAACCCTAGGTTATTTTCGGATATTTTCATGGTCTCGTCCAACAGTACAGTCATCACACATTCAAACAAGTCCATTCCGGTTTGATCACCCAAAGCTTTGATTTTTTTGTACATTACATATTCCCTTTTTTGTGGTACAAATGGATTACTTGTTGGGTTTTCGTTCTTGGCTCTAGGAAAATTTAATTTCTGTCTCAATATCCGAAGTTCTTCAATATTTGTTATTTTATGTAATTCCAAATCTTTTAACAAGTTATGTCCTGTTATTTTTAATTTTTTTTCTTCATTTTTGACAAACTTATAGGTAGAATTTTTGAAATTGTCTAAATTATCGAGAGTAAAATTTTTATTAACCTCATACCTCCAAGGCTCTTCCAATATTTTCCATCTTTTATAATCGGACCATTTTAGTTGTGCTCTTTTATATTCTCTCACTAATCCGAATGATTTTAAACACCGAAAAATACAAGGTGTTTTGGCAGTTATGATTCCCCAGTTAAAAAAGTCAAAACAATATTTACTACAACCATCATTGTCTTTTTTACCACCATCATTGTCTTTTTTACCAAAACACCAAAATGGACGAAAAGGATAAACTCTTGGTTCGTAATCAAGAATTTTTCGGTAATTTTTCACCGTTTCTAATCTTTCAGGAGTTGCATATGGTATATTTACAATAGTACCACCTTTGTTATTTTGTGTTTTTGTACCTTTTAAGACCATTCTTGCTGAAGGGGCCAACACTGCCAACAACAACTTTATTTTGTCAAATTGTTCTTCTACATTCTTTCTATATTTTAATTTTACTTCAGTTTTATTCGCATCACCGCTTTTAGCTTTTTGTTCCGGTTGGTAGAGATCGTATTTTTGACCGTCGTATGACAAATGTGTAGCAAGCATTGCCATTGCCTTAATGTCACCGGTTAAAGCTTCAAACAAACGTATTTCTTCCCTGTATTTCGACAATCCACTTGATAAGGTCATGACCAACATAAACACCATTGTACTTTGAATTACAGAATATACCGTCTTGAAATAAGGTTCGCGAAAATCGGGGTATATGCACTCGTTGCTGACGGTCATTGATTGATTTCCAGAGTAGTATGTAAACTCTTTCCTCTCACCCAATCCAATCAATTTTCCAATTACCGGTACATTTGAATCACCTGTTTGCCATTCGTTGTATTTTTGTATGTTTGGACAATTGTTTACATTGTCTACTTTTGCAGTAATTAAAGCAGTTATGGTCAACAATGACACCAGTACGACCCATAAGGATGCTACCTGCGGTCTGATAATGTATTTAAACCATTTATACAAATTCCATGTTAACTTTGTGTAACCCGGTTCATAGAAAGCTACCCATTCTTTGGATGCATAGCCTTCGTCAAGATTATCCGCCATATACTATACTGTATTTCATATTTATACTATTCATATCCCATTTTGTCTATGATCTGTTGTCCAAGCATCATGGCCCGATTTGGTTCGGTCTGTGTACCCATGTCTCTGGTGACTGGTTCCAATTTAATGGAGTGGTTGATAAAGCCAAGGTAGGGGTTTAGGGCAGGAAGATAGATGCTATTGTTATTGTCTGAAATTTTAGTGGTCAGGCGGTTTTTATAGTGTAAGTAGCCCAAGAATGGGAAGTGATTCCACTGGGGAACATTAATTTTATCCATGTAAAATAGTTATACTTTGTATTTATACTTTTCTTCTTTTTTTTGCGCGTATTAATTCTTTCATGTCGTCTGGGATCAAATCGTTTACACTTATCACTCTCTTTTCAGTCTGTTCGCCGTTTGTCAGTTGCTGTGGGTACTCGATTGTCTCCGCGGCCACTTCAAAGTCTAACACATCGGGGTGATAAGACACTGGATTTTCGCTCTTTAAATGGAACACGCACCGCATGTACCACCCATATTCGTCCGCGTCCGTGTTCATGTTCATGTGGGTGTGTGAACCGAGGGTCTCTTCGTCCAGACCCATCAAAGACTTGACACCCTTTCCTTCTTGGTTTGAGTTACGAATCAAGGGGGCCCTCTTTTCGTTCGGTGTCATCTCCAATACTTGTAAGAACTGGGGGAATTCGACCACGCCTTTGTGATTACGGTCGGGAACACCCGTTACTATTCGCCGATCCTTCGTTTTACTGTGACAGGTTTTCAGTATTACCTCTTTCATAACCGGCTTGCAAGTGTTCGTTCGAATTTCATTAAACAGGCCGAAGTGAATGTCGTAGTAATTGTTTCCAAAGACAAGGGCCACCGACGACTTCATTGTGCCGTTCTCTTCCGGATAACCGTCCAATATCAGATCCGTCCGGGTAAAATCAACCTCTCCGCTTTCCACATAATCGCGGGAATGGAAGTCTTGAGAAGAGAGGGTTTGCAACACCGAATTTATATTGTGGATAGACGGTTTGCCTTCGGTGTAGGGAATGCTATTCTGTATACGTTTCAGAATCTGTTTGTTCGAACCTTTCAGACGAAAATAATTGTAGTCCACATTTTCAACGCCAAGACTCGATTTCTCACTCTTGTACTTTGGATCCTGACAGAATAGTTTCCAACAGGCGCGCAGAGTCTTTGTACGGGACAGGGACAGTTCGGGGATCTCGACAGAGACCATGTTCAGGGCACACACTGCTATCTCTTCGGTACAGTACAACAAAGGCTCTACGTCTAACAGTTGACACATCTCGAAGTCTTTCCCTTGGTGTTTGCCACCCTTTAAATTGAATACCATGTCGAGTGCATTCGTAATGGTCAGTATACGACACAGAATACGGAACCTCTCGACCGTACGAGGCGGAATACGTACACGCTGCTGCCGTTTCAATTCCTTGGAGGACATGCTCAAAAGAATATCGGCGGCGTCCAAGTCCACGTCTCGAATAATACCACAAAAGATAAACTTCCAGATGTAAAACACCTTGCACTGTTGGTCGTGACAGTAGTACAGGAACTGCTCGCGACGCTTCTTCAGCGCCGGCTTTGATTCCATATCAAAGGCTTTGCGTTGGTAGTCAGAGATAGACTTGTCTTTGCGGAACACTTTCTCGAATTCACCCCAGTGGAAACGAGTCTTTACTGCTTCTTCTGCATCCGCAGGGTTGTCGTTCGTTGCCCCCACGTAAACACCGATCTGAGAAGATATCGCTACACGGTTCTTTCGTTCACCAGTCTCCTCGTCACGGTAGAACTCTTTGGTACGAACACGGTTTGAAGTCAATTTCTCTTTCATAGAAGACAAGGCTTTCAACGCTTCTTCACTGTTTGCACTATTGTGAAACAAACCCGGCGGTGCTTCGTTGAACACAGTTATATGGTCGTTCTGATCACCGTCGATCGCGTCCGCACGAGTCGTCTGGTACGTTATCTCAGACACAGTGCCCGGTATGCTCATCCACATCATCTGTTCAAATACGAACGATTTAGATGTCGCCCCCTCACCCGTGTAAATACCGTTCCAATGCAGTTGGTTTATACCATGCTGTCGGTAAGAATCGTATACCGCGTAGTGCAACTTTATCAACTCAGAATGGGCACTCGCTACGCACATATACGTATCCAAACACTGGGAAAACCACATCTGCATGTTTGCAAAGGGTGACATGCTAGGGTCGTGGATCTTGAAGTCGAACTTGCCGAACTTTTTCGCTTCCTCGGGACGAACATGCACCAACCAGTTTGCGATGCATTTGCCAGTCGCAGAAATGTCCGCGTCACCAGAAACACACAACTGTAAAAACTTTGTTATCATATCGCTTTGGATCTCTCGTTTTGATTTTGCAAATTCCATGTGGTACGCTGTCTCCATCTCGATAATGTCGAACGACGAAATACTGTGTTGGTTCTGGTACTTTGCTTTCAAACGCTCAGAAAACTCGGTACTCTCGTAACCATTCCTTATCTTCAGTTCAGACGAGTAAGTTAATTTTGCTGTGATTTTACAACACTCTCCGGGCCCAAAACTCTGGTTCACCGTTTCTGCGTTTTTAAGCAACTCGTACACGGTAAAACGACCCTTTGTGATGTCGATTATCTCCCTGTAAACCTCCTCCGGGACAGATTTAAGACGGTCGCCCAACCATTGAAGTGTGTTCTGGCCAGAGTTTGCCATCTTTTTGTTGTACTCTTTCACAAAGTTATCCACCAAACAAAAGGCCGGGCATCGTTTTACATATATGTTCATTTTCTCGCACTCGCCGGTGATTGGAATCAAATGAATTTGTGGAAGATCCACCCACGTATACTGGTACGAAGGCAAGTACTTCTTCCACAAATACTCCGCGTCCAGCTCGTGCCAATGACGACGAACCACCAATTCGCTGCACGGGAAACTAAAAGAACCGTCCTTGTAATTTGCTTCAGTGTTCTGTTTTACACACGCGCCCTCGATGCTAAAATTTTCAAAACAAAACACCTTGTCGGGACGGTGGTTTTCGTATAGTCGTTTCATGTCGCACAAGTCGGCCGTCGCACTTGTATTCCCACGGTAAACGTTGCAAACATTCGTTATATACTGCTCCACATTCTTCACATGACGCTGGTGGTACTCCCACTTTTCAAACTTTTTCACGTCGCGGTTCCTCTTCTTGCTTGCCCGGAACACTACACTCAACATACTACTCACAGAAGAGGCCGTCTTGCGATTTACAAACACATGGAGACGATCGCCTACTACACAACCATTGTCCGCCAACACCGTCTCCAGAAACACTACCACGCCCTGACCCGGCGACTCTTTGTCTTCTTCTTTCTTACCGGTACTTGTACTTAGACTTTGAATAAAATCAAGAAACCATAAAAAGGTGATTTTACGGGCCTGTGAATACTGAGAACCCTCCTCCTTTTCTTGCCACTCGCTAAAGGTAGAAGCATTCGATTGCAAACACTTCTTTGGCAAACTATACACAAAGTGGTAAGGCTCGTGAGGCTTTTCTTCGCTTTCCGTAGTTCCATTCTCAGAGGCAGTGTTGTCAGGTGCTTTTAATTCGATTCTAATGTCTTTTAAATGGTTATAATTGTCAAACTGCCAATCCTTGCCCGCGTGGAGGTAACTCGTTGCTTGTAGATAATCACTCATTTTTGTAGAATTGACTTTGTTTTATACTTAAAAAATAAACATAAACTATATTTCACATTTTACCATTTACAGCTCCTGTAAACAAAACGATTGTACCAGATCGTACAAGGTCCATGCCTGTCCCCATAGGAGGGTCACATTCGCGGTTACGGGTCACGAATTATATAATAAATATATTACATAGACACATCACACCTGCTATTCAATATGTACCAAAAAACGGCTTGATAGGTAACCGGTACAAAAATTTGTAGTCTAAATCGAGAAAAACGTCGCTAGCATGGGAATAACGATCCCACTATAAACCTACTAGCATTCCGCCGTAATA
>Ga0233415_10000437_pt1 | contig 19821 bp, 11 predicted proteins | sample Na_anoxic_12_MG_FD_188631 | JGI IMG/M metagenome (GOLD analysis project Ga0233415, IMG submission 188631) | Seawater microbial communities from Saanich Inlet, British Columbia, Canada - Na_anoxic_12_MG | ecosystem: Environmental > Aquatic > Marine > Inlet | place: Canada: British Columbia... | reverse complement strand
ATAAAGTTCTGTAAATTCTAAATTTATATTTTCTTCATTTATTATATTCCCTAATTCATCATATTCAGGATATACATCATAAACATCAGATAATCCTGGGCATTCATTTGGACACATTAAAGTCCATTCCCCATCTTCTTCCACTCTTTTCATAAAAAGGTCTGGTATCCATAGTGCTAAAAACAAATCTCTAGCTCTCTCTTCTTCTTTTCCATGATTTTTTCTTAAATCAATAAAACTACTAACATCATAATGCCATGGCTCTAAATATATTGCAAAAGAACCCTTCCTTTTTCCGCCCTGATTTATCCAACGAGCTACTTCATTATAAGTTTTAAGCATAGGAAGTAAGCCATCCGACTTGCCTCCAGTACCTTTAATATAAGAGCCTTTAGACCTTACTCCATGAACATGTAAACCAATACCACCAGACCATTTAGATATTTTTGCAACATCCTTAAGAGTGTCAAATAAAGAGTCTAAATCATCACCTTTATTAGCGACCAAGAAACATGATGATAATTGTGGCTTAGGAGTTCCCGAATTAAATAAAGTTGGCGTTGCATGAGTAAAGTCTCCTGTAGATAATAATTCATAAGTTTTTTGAACTTCTTTAAAATCATCACCCCAAATACCAAGAGCAACTCTCATATACATATGTTGAGGTGTTTCTACAGTTTTTCCATTCATTTTAAGTAAGTATGACCTTTCTAAAGTTTTAAATCCAAAATATTCAAAATCATAATCTCTATCATGAATAATCATAGATTCAATTTTTCTATGATGGTTATTAACTAAATCGTAAATTTCTTTAGACACCAAAGGTGCATTGTCGCCAGTTTTTGGGTCTACATAATTATATAAGTCTTTTACAGTTTCTTTAAAAGATTTTTTTGCCTCTTTTTTTAATGAAGTCAATGATAGTCTCGCTGCTAATATAGAATAGTCTGGATGTATTCTGGTTAGTGAAGCTGCAGTTTCAGCAGCAAGATTATCCAACTCTCTAGTTGTAACTCCATCATATACGCCTGCAATAACTTTTTTTGCAACTTCCATATACTCCACATAGTTTTGGTCTAATCCATATGTTTGTTTTTTTATTCTTGATGAAATTTTATCAAATTTCACCACTTCTTCTGAACCATCTCTCTTAATTACTATCATTTCTTTTATTTATTGTTTTATTGTTTATTTTAAAAATCATCTTCATCACCTTCAAAGGCTATTTTGTTATCACTTGCATCTAGCCCAACTCCAGATTTAGAATATTCTCCAACTCTTTTTTCAAAAAAGTTCGTTTTATTCTCCAAAGCTATATTTGACATAAAATCAAAAGGGTTTTTTGTTTTAAATAATGGAGAACAATTTAAATCTCTTAATAAAGCATCTGCTACATATTCTAAATATTCAGACATTAAATTAGAATTCATACCTATTAAACTTACTGGTAAAGACTCTGTAATAAATTCTTTTTCTATTTCTAGCGCAGAACTTATAATTTCCTTTATCCTATCTTCTGAAACTCTATCCTTTAAGTGGCTATTGTGTAAGTGAACAGCAAAATCACAATGTAAAGCTTCATCTTTAGATATTAACTCATTAGAAAAGCTTAGCCCAGGCATTTTCCCTCTACTCTTAAGCCAAAATATAGAACAAAAAGAACCTGAAAAGAAAATTCCTTCTACTGCAGCAAATGCAATAAGCCTTTCTGCAAAACTATCAGAATCAATCCACTTAAGAGCCCATTCTGCTTTTTTTTGTACTGCTGGTATATTTTCTAAAGCATTAAAAAGTTTAGACTTTTCTTTTACATCTTTAACATAAGTGTCAATTAATAAAGAATATGTTTCAGAGTGTATATTTTCCATCGCTATTTGAAATCCATAAAAAAACTTAGCTTCTGGGTATTGTACTTCATTTATAAAATTCTCTGCTAAATTTTCATTAACTATACCATCAGAAGCTGCAAAAAACGCTAAAACATTTTTAATAAAATACCTTTCGTTTTCGTTTAAATTCTCCCAATCAGATAAATCTTGTTGTAAATCGATTTCCTCAGCAGTCCAAAAGCTAGCTTCAGCTTTTTTGTAAAATTGCCAAATATCATCGTGTTGTATTGGAAAAATAACAAATCTATTAGGATTTGAAACTAAGAGAGGTTCCACTTCTTTATTTTTTTTAATACTTTCTTCTATCATTATGTAATTTATTTTATAATTATTGCTCACAAATCTAAGTCATATTAATTAATATAAAAAATTTTATTAATTAATTATTTAGAAGTTATTAAATCTTCTATATTTAAACCTGATATGTTTGATATTCCTAATCTAGATTGATTTGTGTCTTGCAAAACTCTAATATCTAAATTTGATGTATCAAAATGTAGGTCTATTGTAAAGCCGTCTTCACCATTTCTATTTTTCAAAATCATCATCTTAGCTTTCTTCTCCATCTTATCTTCTTCAGTCCTACCCAAACCAAGTATAAGGTCTGCAGTTTGAGCTTTTCCTAAACTTTCACTAATAACTTTTAAATCAAACTTTGGAGAGTTAATGGCGTCTCTATTTGCTTGAGTGGCAGTCCAAATAGGTATGTTAATTTCCATAGCCAAAGCCCTTAAACATTCATATATACTTGTTAAATTATATCTTCTTTCAGAATATTCAGAAGTAGATTTCATTATATCTGCATAATCAACAAATATAATATCTGGCTTTATTCCATGTTCTCTCTCTAAAGCTTGTAAGTGAGCTCTCAAAGTATTGACAGAGGCTGTACCAGTTGGAAATTCTTTTATAAAAAGGTCTCCACCTTTATTTTTTATATATTCTGACGTTTCTCTAATTTTATCTACATATTCAGTGACGTATTTTAAAGGTATATTATTAAGTGCGGCATCAAATCTATGCCCTATCTTTTCCTCCTTCATTTCAAGACTATAATAGATAGCTTTTTTTCCGTCTAATATGGCATTACTAGCCATTTTTACCAATCCCATAGACTTTCCACCACCTGTTGGGGCCAACAAAATTGCAAGTTCACCACCTGAAAGTCCTCCACCTATAATGTTGTCAAGACCTTCCATTGCAGTTATTGGATTTCTATTTTCAGTTATTAATCTTTTTTCTACATCAACCAAATAATTATGACCACTACTTTTAGGCTCTCCTAATTTTAAAGACTCTCCAATTATTACAGAAATATTATCATAATCTTCAATTTCCCAAGCTTTTGCCGCTTTTAAAAGGCCTTTTTTTAATGATTGTTTTTTACAAAACTCTAAAGTTATTTCTTCTACAAACTTTTTATCATTATGTTTATATTTAGAGATTATATCTACCAATTCAACAAGGTGCTCTTGTTGAATGCCAACTTCTTTATATTTTATTACACTTTTTAAAGTTTCATAATTAGGCAATAAATTATATTTGTTTATATATTTTATTATATGTTGAAACAATATTTTATGATGGATATTATCAAAATATTTAGCATGTAAAATGTCAGCTATTTGTTGTGAAAAACTTTCATCTTCTAAAAAAATTTTTATTAATTTTGTTTGAAAACTAGTTTCTTTCATAGCTTCCTTTCTCGATGTGTCATCTATATCTTGAAAAGCTTCTCTTATTTCACTCTTCTGAATTTTTTCTATGCTATTTTTTTCTTCCATTTATTATTTAGGTTTTAATAAATACCTTTTTTTTTATTTGTTTTATTATTAATAAAGCTATACTTTTTAAACATAAGCTCTACAAGTTTTGTAAAGAACTTTTTTTGTTTAAAAGTTATCTTTTTGCCTTTTTTAAAGCGTTTAATGAAAATTCTTTCTCTTTAGATACTATTCTATAAAAAGGTCTGAAAAACAAGGATAAATCATTGTTAAACATATGCATGTTAAAACCATCTTTTACAGTCATATCCATTGCGTTTTTAATACCTCTTTCATCGCTAATGTCTGGCATTACTATTAGACAATTTAATATTTCATCAACCTCATTTATAGCTTTTTGGTTTACAATAGGACTTTTAAGATTCATCAATTTTCTATTTAATTCTAAAGTTTTTCTACTATTTGTTATAGTTTCATATAGCTTTAAAGGTTTTTCTTCATATTTCTCTTCAGCCTCTTTTATTAACATATCTAATGTGTATCTTTCTTCAAAAAATCTGGGGAAGTAGGTTTTCATTTTTTTTAATCCAACTCCTTTCACTCCTGATATATTGTCAGATGTATCTCCTTCCAAGCACTTTACAAATAAAGCATTTTCATGTGTATATCCAAATACTTCTTTGAAATTTTCTATAGTTATAACCTTACCATCGGATGGCCTTATTATAGAAACGTTCTCATCAACTAAATGATGAAAATCTTTATCACTACTAAAAATTAACACATTATCATTTTCACTCTTATTTTTTACATACAAACCCAACAAATCATCAGCCTCTACATATTCAACCTCTACATGCCTTATACATAATTCTTCTAGATAATTTTTAACTTTTATCTTTTGCTTAAGTATACTATACTTCCTCTGCCTTTCTTCATCTATTTCATCATCAGTATAATAATAAGATTCCTCTTCCCAGGATTTATCTCTACCTGATTTATACATAGGATAAATTTCTTTTCTAAAGTAACCAGACATTATTCCATCCCAAAAAATAACAACTCTGTCAGGCATCGTTTTATCAACAACAGACCTTAAACTATCCAAAAAACCATACGAACCACCACAATGTTCACCCTTTGAAAAAAGGTCTTGTCTTTTCATAAAGTTCCGCTTCAAATTCCATTCACCATCTACTAAAAGCACTTTCATGAATATACTACTTATCTCCGTACTTGTCCCAATCGTCATCAAACCTTAATTCCCAACCTTCTCTATGGTCCTTTTTGTAAGCATTTAAATCTGGCGTTGTGTTTTTAACAAAACCATGAGCTGTACATAATATTTTATCTTTAACGGATATGTTTGTTATGTGATTTTTTTCAATTACAATATCAGTTTTTATTGCAAAAGAAACATCTACACCGTTTTTGCTTGCATAAACTTTAGTTGAATTACTAATAATTCCACCCATTCTAATTACAAGACTAGCAGCTTTAATTACACCATTACCACCATATGGAATTAACTTAGTAACCTTAATACTATCGTATGCATGATTTACTATTAGTAAACTTGCGCTATATGGAAAATCAGCCCTTTTGGTTGCAGATATTTGCTTTTCAATAACTCTATGTATCTGCTGAGTTAAAACTTTTGCAGTTTTCATAATTGCACCATCTTCTTCTTTTTCTATTGCAGCTTTTTCAGCTCTACTAACAACATTTCCAATAGAATCTACTATTATTAAAATATCAGTTGGTAAATCACCTTCTCTTTGGTCTTTTAATCTATCTCTTATAAATTTACATATATCTTCAACTTCTTCAATTGAATCTACATATAACATATCATCTTGAGCAATTCCCATCTCATTAGCATGAGACCAATTAAATTTCTTCTCTGTATTAACAAAAATGGGCAATATATTATTATTAATTGCACCTTTAGCCGCTTCTAGAGCTAAAGTAGACTTGCCAGAATCTGGATGTCCGTAGACCATAGTTATTCCATACATTGGAATTCCAGGTAATTGCGTTGTGTCTTGATAAGCTTGACTTAATACAATCCATTCATCTTCTTTGTATTCTATCTCTTCTAAGTCTAAATTTTTCCTATAATCATTAAGTGAAAAACTTTTTTTTGCTTTTACTTTTGGAGATGCTTTTTTCTTCTTTGAAACTTCTTTAGCTTCTAAAACTTCTGCATTTTCTGATTTTTCTTCAGAATTTTCTTTTGTTGACATATTAATTTATTTTTTTTGTTATTAAAGTATATAATTCCCATAAAATAGAATTTAAAAACGAAGCACTTATAGTTACTAAAATCCATTCAGGAATACTATTTCCGAAAAAATACCAATAAATGATAGTTCCCCACACACTCGACATGCAAGCGCAACATAATAATAATGGCTTTCCTAAATTTGAAGGCAGTTTTTGCACCAACTTTCTCAATGGATATGCTATTTTTCCATCGTCAGTTATTGTCCTTAGACCAAGGCAAAATAATGATATTAAAAATACCATCTTAAAACACGCTTCTAACTCTATATTACTATTTAAAAACTCAATCATAATTTATTGTATTTAATTTATATTCTACTCTTGAACATTACCATTTGCTTTGTCTAATATTTTAACAATAGCATCATTCGGCAATTCTATAAAAACTTCTTCAAGAGGTTTTACTAAACTCCTTAAAGTTCTTATATTTTCATCATTAGGCGCTCCTGACTCATCTACCATAAGAGGAGTTTTAACTGGGACTGGGGTTATGTTTGCAACATCGGCATCAGCAGGAAATTTTATCTCTAAATCATTTCCTTGATAAATATCAGAAACATCTCCATAATATTTATTTTTATACAAGCCAGCAATTACATTTAATACAGTCTTAGGAAATCCCCACCACTTTGGACCTTCTTGTTCTCTTTTTCTTATTACTACAGGAAGAAAATATCTTGTTTTAGCTTCCATCTGCTTAGTTTTGTCATCAGATGGTTGATTTTTTAGATATTCACAAATAGGACATGGCCTACCATATTGTAATGGGCAAACCACCATTTTAGAATTTCCTATTTTCCAATGAAAATCAATTTTTTGAAATGCTTTCCCTTCAAGTGGAGGAACTATTCTAAGTTCTTCACCTTCTTCAGGAAGTTTCCCAGGTTTTGGATTGTAAGTAACCTCTTTCAGGTCTACTTTTTTTCTTTCATTCTTAAAGCTTTCTTTGTTTACTTGCTCTACTTCACTTAAGAACTCTTGCACATTCATGCCATTTGAGGAGACATTTGTAGTGTGCTGATTTGAATTTGTTCCCTCAAAATTTTCATTTGAGGGAACATTGTTTCCTTCATTCATTTTTCTCTTTTTTATAGTTTTAATTTAGCCTAATTAGCCCATTTGAGCTTTGCGACCTTATAACAAACTCTCTATTTTAGAGTGTATTTATAAATAGAAATTAATTTAATTTCCACGTACAAATCAAAGAAAAAAAACAATAAAAAGCAATAAGATTTAACGATTTTTTAAAATACTTTTCAACTTATATTTTAACTTGTTGAAAAAGGTGGGTTTAAAGAGTAGCAAATTAAGATGTCCACACAATATTGCTCTGCTAATATATTCAGAAATTCCATTATGAAGTAAAATTAAATTATGTTTATTATCAAAAAGAAACATAGAATCACTGTGAATTTTTTCTAAAATTAAAAAACTTCCTCTTATTTTTAACTTTCTTTTTATATATTTTTTGTCTGCTATAAAAATTGAAATAATATTAGTATCTTTATATTTAGAAATTCCTACAAAGTACTCATCTGTATAGTTTTCAAAAAAATAACACTCTTTAATGACAACACACCCAGGTAGTTCAACTTCTATAAAGTCAAATTGATTTAATTGCACTCCATATAATTTTTGCCAGACATAATTTCTACATCAAATATCATATCATTATATTTTGATAATATAGTTTTAATATCTTCAATTGCATTTAAATCTTTTGGAGATATATCTAAAACAAAAGAATCATGAACTTGAAACATAAAAGAAGATTCTTTGTTTTTTAACCAATTTTTTATTTCTGAAATTTTATCTACCACTATATCTGCAGCTGTTGATTGAACATAATTATTAAAAGCAGCATAAGATTTGTTTGGCTTTATAAGAGTTCCAAAAGGATTTATTATATATCCCAACTCTTTATATACATCATTTATGTAATTTGAAGTGTTTAATATTGGCTCCAAAAACTCTTTAACCCTAACTATAGAACTATCTAAATCGTCTACATTTGATTCTGATATTATATTTTTTAACAAAGCATCTCCTCCACCATATAAAATAGCATGATTTATATCTTTTCCTAACTTTCTTTCTTGGGCACTTAGTTCATCTTTTTGAAATATAGAATTTGCGGTATTTAAATGTAAATCAGAATTCATATTTTTTAATATAAATTCTTCATCTCTAGATAAATACATAGATAGTCTAGTTTCAAAAGATTTATAGTCAAATGCAACTATTTTTCCACCATCATATCTAGAAATCATCTGCTCTCTTATTTTGCTATCTTTTGGTAACATTTGAGGATTAAATCCATCAATACAATTAATTCTACCAGTAATTGTTCTCTTATCTGAGTATCTTAATATTAAATATTTTTTGCCATTATCCCAACTACATCTTAATCCATTTTGAGGAGTAAAGGTTTTATTAAAATATATTTTATTACCCGACAACCATGAAGTGATTTTATCTTTTTTTGTTTGTCTTTTACAAGAGTTTAACTCATCATTATTAACTTTATTATTGTCTCTTATTATTTTCATTAATAAAGGAATGTTTTTGTGAACATCTTTTCCTAAAAACATATTACTAAAATCTTTTGGCTCTATATTATAAGTGTATTTAGACCAAAATATATTTTCTGTAGTCATAACATCTCTTAATTCATCTATATAAACATATCTTGAAACATTATAATAACTTAAAATAGTACATTCTATTTTGTTTATTAAAGAAGTTAATATTTTTTTATAATCTTTACCCACAAAACTTAAGCTCAACAAACTTATTGCATAAGTGTTTTTATCATTATATATATAACATGCATTTTTATGAAAATATATAAAAGACCTAATTTTAGGATTTATATTTTTTAATATAAACTCCTTAAGTTCGCCATCTATAATTGCATCATAAGTAATAAGGCTTTTGTTAAAAAATGTTTTTATAGAAAAATTCAAAAATGATTCAATATCAGACTTAGATTTTGATTCATTTTCACTCAAGCTATAAGTCCAATATAAATTATCAAATATTTTTGAGTTCATTATAGATTGTTCTGGGTAATGTTTTTTTACATATCCCCAGCCTACTATTAAGGTTGGAACTATAAATTGCTCTTTTGATATTTCTGGATTGTATGTTTCTAGTGCAAAATTTTTATAATTTATAATGATATAATCCTCATCCTCTGAAGTGTATGGTATTATTTTACATATTTTTATTAGCTCGTTCAACATAAACAAATTTATATTATGCAAATATAATAAAAATATTTTATATTTTAGTTTATTTGTACATGAAAATGTCCAGCAGTTGCAGCGCTAGAAGGTCTTCTATATTCATCTATATAAACACCTTTAGGTTTATATTTCTTTTTAAATGATTCAAGAATTAAAACTATATTATCTAAATCTTTAGGATTTTTTGATGGTGTAGTTACAAAATCCATAGCATAACCAGACTTGTGCCTACTATTATAGCTTAATTTTTGATGGTACTCATCATTACCTCCTGTAAGCTTAACTGCATAACTTGGATACTTTTCTTTAATACTTTTAAGTATTTCAATCATAGCATCTGTAATTTCTACACTTATATCTCCACCATTTGAAATTTCTCTACCCTTTTCTGTATAGCCTAATTCTTTTAATTTTTCTCTTAATTTATCAGCATTAGGAGTAGGGCCCGTAAAAGGTAAACTACCATCTCCTGTAGAAGATTTTGAACCTTGTCCATCCTTACTTATTGGTAAGCCCAAAAAACCTTCTACATATTCCAATAAAGCTGGAGCTCTTGCTTGTGCCTTTTGCATGCCTCCCAATTTTGATGATGGGTCTAATAACCCTCTTACATGTGCAACAGATTTTCCCGTACCTGTATTACAATGATAAGTATAAAATACTGCATCTGATAAATTTTTAAAAGACACAGAAGGAGAATTGCCATTAATAGCATTCCACTCTGCAGCTTTGCTTGTTGGAAAAGTCGTAATTCTTCTTTTGAAAAATCCAATACAAACTTGTTCTGCAGTTCCTTTTTTAATTATTAATTCTGGGTTCGTTACCACATCAACTCCAGAAGCTTCTTTTGCTTTTATATAGGCTGATTTAAATGTAATTTGATTATATCCACCGCCTCTATAACGATATCCATCAAACCCATCTGTATGAGGTCCAACAAATTTATCTTTTATTGCATGGTCTGATTTTCCTGGCTTACTGGTATATCCATCATTTCCATAAGTTTTACCATAAACTAATTTACACAACTCTTTTCTATATGATTCACTGTCTGCCTTTTTTGTTGAAGGATTAAAAGCTTTTGATGTATCTACGTTTTTAAGTCTCGGCCAAACCTCATAAGCCCTTTCTAAACTGTAATATAAATTTTCAAATTTTGCAACAAAACTACTTTCTTTGCTTATTATTGATAAAATACCAGTAATTGTTTTTGGGTCTGTAATACCATCCTTAACAGCTCTGGTTATTAAGTCGTCTATATTTCTTTTAGTTGTTTTATTCTTTAAAAAATTTGCAACTGCCTTAGAGCCTTCATCAGTCCCAACAATATTAGAAGCGTTTGCAGAAAATGTTCTTCCTGTACTATTTAAAGCTTCTTTACGTCTTTCAGCATCTTCTTCAGTCTCTTGAATCGATTCTAATGGAGCGCTTTTCGTAACACCAGCCGCTTTTGCATAATCTGCCAAAGTAATTGGGAAAATTCCCCCATAACTCCCTGATGCATATCTCATTTTTATGCCCTCAAATTCAGTAGTCATATTATTTGGACTAATACTATGGTCTACTTTTATTATTTGATAAAGACCAGTGAAAATAGTATGATTTTCTAAGTAAAAAAATTGCATAGGAGATATTTGAGCATTTCCTATAGTTTCTACTTTTGCTTTATAACTTCTTCCTTCAAACACAGAAAGTAAACTACAATCAGTAGTAACACTTCTTGAATTATCTTCATCATCAACTATCTTTTGAAGATTAACAATACTTTCTGCTGTAACTTTATTGTCATCAGTTCCAACAGTAACATTTCTAATTATTTTGTTTGTAGGGTCTCCAAATCTAACAGGAAAAGCATCTACAGTAAAATCTTTTGGGTCATCTTTTAAAGATTTTGCTTCATCAGAATCAACATTTAAACTTCTACTTTCTGGCGTAGGGTTAAATAAAATTTGAAAAAAGTTGCCTATTTTAGGACTTCTAACATGTGTTACTGGCCTAAATAAATCTTCCACACATTTATATCGAGAATTTCCAGGTATTGGAAAAAACATAAAATTATTTTTTGTGCAAGTCTGCTGAAAAACATTTAACACTGTAGTATTTGCTTTTGCATTATATAAAGGCTCTATATTTATTATAGAATCTGCAACATTAATCGCGTCTTCATTGTTAGATTGTAGCGGAAAGTCATACCTAAAGTTTACAACCTCATCACTATCTGCAATAGATTCGCCACACCCAACTCCACTATCATCTGAAACTGAACCATATATCTCTTCTAATTTATTAGCGACTACAGGAGAAAGTTTTTTTCCAACTTGTGATGAATTAAGTCTTTTATTTCCAACAGAACCTAAAATTTGCCACTGATGAAATAAAGAGTGAAATTGTTGATACAATAAATCCTCATGCTCTCCTGCTCTTCCTAATATTTGTCCAAAAACCTCATTTACTTCATCTTGAATCTCAGTAATTCTTGCGTTTAGTCCTAAACAATACTTTCTTAAAAAAGCCCTAGCAGCAACACCAGGAACTGATGACCCAAACAAACTCATTGCTGGGCCTTCTGTTTTTGTATCTGTATTTTGTGCATAAACAACATAGGCCATAGGGTTTGATTCTGGTTTAATGAATTCAAGAGTTGCAATGCCAAGCTTCTCGGTACCTGAGGATGTTCCAGGTCTCCAGAAAAATGCTTTGGATTTCATGTTGTTTTCTGCTATATATTCCACATGCTTAGGCTCTTTGCCCATATATAAATTAGCAAAAGAATCGGTAGTACTGTTTATAACATCCGTCAAAGTATTAGCGCCTTTACACCATGCATAATCTAAAAAATCGACCTTATCAGCCGCATAATATTTATAAAAAAATTGAATTCCCGGTGATGGTTGTTTATTTTTTTGGACGGTCCAAAATCCTACGATGGCATTTTCTTTTTCATCAGGGTCTATTAAATAATATGAAGTATCTATTATTTGCACTCCTAAAGGAAAGCCATCTAAATTATTCTCATTTTTTTCTTCATCTTCTAAGTTAGCATCTTCACTATCACTAGTTCCTTGTACAGGTTGTAATTCTGATAGTTTAGCAACATCTTTAACATCTCTAAACCAAAGAAACTCAAACTCTTCGTCGTATTTCGTGCCTGAATGTGCAAAATTTAATCCGTTAAAATGAACAAAAGAAGTTAATGTGTCAAAAAAAGTAGACGTAGCTTTTAGTGTTGGTTTACTTACTTCCTTACCTTCATATCCTTGCCTTGTACTTCTGCCGTGAAAAAGATAGTTAGGTCCAATAAATTGTTCTAAATATTCTTCAACAGTCCAACCTTCAAATCCTGCTTTTCTTAATTCAGTATATTCAGTCGTTTCTCTATTAAACGAATTCTTAAGTGAATTTATAATTCCACTATCTTTCATAGAACTCACACTTATTGGGTCTCGGCCAGGGATTAAGGGTTTTAAAATTCTTTCATCAACATTCCAATCTCCATCTTCCTTAGACATTTGTGTTATTATTTGTTTAACTAATGGATTATCAGTAAGCTCTGGGTTTCCTGGGTATTTTACAAAAACCAATTTATTTATACTAAATCCATATAAGTCGCCTGACAGAGTAGCGTTGCCGCCTCTCCATTTTGCAGTATTAAAAGTAATATTTCCGCCATTTGTTATACCATCTGCATCTTTTATTAGGCTAGTCCAGAAGAGAGTAAAAGTTTTTAATTGTTCCAAATCTTCTGGTTCTAACTGAAGCAATACCGCATCAGTGATGTTAGATAAATCATTATCTGCCATCTTTCTCATTTTTTCAGGACTTAAAGAAAAAAACCATTCATTTGGATAATACCCTGGCCTGTTTGGGTCTGTATTTCTAGTTAAATAAGCAGCAACTCCTGCTCTTTTCATAATTATAGAAGCCAACTCTCTCCAGTCTGTAATATTTAAAAATGGATTATCTGATATTATTTCTATATTATTTACTCTAAACTTTATAGCATTTTGAGATTCATCTCCTGCTGATGCTTGTAAAGATTTATTTTGTGCTATACCAAAAGATATTGCTGTAATAAAATTTGTAACAAAAAGTTTTTCATATTTATCTGTACCTAAACCATCTACTGGGAATTGTTTTTTTAAGGTTTTATTTGGGTCATTTTCTTCTTTGTTTTTAACTTCTTTAAATTCCATAGGAAAATATTGACCAATTATTTCATTTTTTTTCTCACTATCTTCTCTTTCTTCTTTGTTATTAAAATAACCTTGTTCCCCAGCATCTATTATAAAGCCCATAATATACGCTGTATCCTTTGCAATTCTACTAAATATTTCTTTTATTGTAGTTTTTTGTAATTCATTTCCGAATTCATTGTACAAAGATGCTTTTATTTGTGTGTCTATAAGTTCTAAATTTGCTTCTATAACTCCATCTAAATTTTTAGCGTCTGCTTTTACTGATGAAATAACGTCTACATCCCCAAATTTGCCTTCAACTTTTACATATTTCCCCCCCGATTCTCCTAGTGGGTTACTATCTGCCCAGTTACTACCAGCCTTAAAAGTGGCCGCTTTTATCCTTGCATTTTCTGCAGCTCTAGATTGTGGTGGTAAAATTCTTAAATATAATATAATTTCTTCTCTACTTTTTCCTTTATATTCTTCTGGTAAAACTATTCCCAAAGGCTTAAATCCTTCAATATCGGAATTGCCTGGGATTCCACTTTTTATAAGCTCAGGTTCTTCCCCTTCTGCTGATGTTGAAGCTATTGGTATTTGTCCAGTTAGAATTCCGTTGACAGGGTCACTTTTTAAAGACAATAAATCTCCTACTATAGAATCATATTCTTTAGAGACTAATTTTTTTGTAGTTTCTAACTTTTTTCCTATATACATTAAATCTATAATGGATTCTGTTTTTTCTTTGTAATCTTCGTCTGTTTTTCTAGCTGTTGTAGGTAGACTTTGAGCTTTTAATCCTTTAACTGCAAAAAGATATAGAAAAGGAATATCTGCAAACATTCCCCATTGATTTGGTATAAAAGTCGCCTTAAGTGTATAGCTACCATCGTCAGAATTATATTGTGTTGATGTAGTTTTCATATTAAGTATCCAAGTTACTGGCTTCCCTAAATACCCTTTAAATGTAAACTCAAATTTAGGTGGAGGCCATTGGAAAAGCGCTTTATAGCTAACTCCTTCGTTTTGTGCACCACTTAATTCTCCAAAAACTGTTTTTCCATACAAATCTTTGAATTCAATATCTAAACTTGGCTGTAAAGACGCGTTAGTTGAAACTTTTATATTAGTTATGCCAAAACCAACACTTTCTCTAAAAAACTCTGTTTTAAAAGTTGGCCTTCCCGTAAAATCTAAATTATTAACAAATCCAGTTTCTTCATCTCTTTCAACATTATCATTAATTCCTATACTAGTTAATCTGACGTCTAGAAACAAATCTCTTACATCATAATTTAAATCACCTACATTTTCTGGTCTTACTGGCATTTTTCTACTATTTTTTATCTCTAAATTTTATTAATTTACCTTCAAATTCTGTCACAACTTCTCTTAAAGGTAGAGGAACTCTTAAGACAGCACCTTTTGGAATGTCAAATTCTATCGCATACTCTGGATTTGCTAACATTATTAAAAAACCCCAACCACTTTCTCCATACACTTCATTAGATATTCTATCTAATCTAGTTTTGTCTTGGTTGTAAACTCTAAAAACATCTGTTAATCTTTTTTTTATTTTAATAGGGGGGAATGGATACATTGTTCTTCCATCTGGTTTCATTAAATATTTATATCTATTATATGCCATAATCAACGTTATTATTTTTTATAAATAATAATCATTATTTTTTTGTTGTTTTAATATATAAGATTAATGAAAAAAATAAAGATTAAACTCTTTAGAATGTTGAAGTCCTTCTTCTTCCAAAAAATCCACCCTTGTCTGTCGCTAAAGGAGCATCTTCTGTATTTCTTGCGCCGTAAGAACCTATTATGTTGAAATTAACACTAACTTTACACCACATTGGATAAGCTTTTCCTCCATCTAAAGTCCATGGAGCATCACTATAATCATAAGAAACGCTTTCAATAATTATATCATGATTGAACCAGTCTCCTAAATGAATATGACAAACTGGTGGGTCTGTGAAAGAAAATCCATCAGATACACTATTATTTCTTGCTGGTCTTGTTAGTTTTGATAAAAATTCCATCCTTTCAACAAAATCAACTTTACTTCCTGAAAAATAAGACGGTTGGAAAACTAAATTATTTTTCATTTCTTCTAATTTTTTTAAAGTATTTTCTGCTTTACTTTCAACAAACTCTCCTTCTTTTTCGTTTTCCTGAAAACCCTCCATCCACTTATACACATTAGGGCCACCAGTTCTACCGAAACTAGTGCTTTCGTCAAAATTTACTGATGCACCCAATTGATTGCTTGAAAGATATTGAAGCTCTTCTTCTTGTTTTTTTAGTTGGCCTATTTGTACTTGTAATTTTTCCTTCTCCTCTTTAGAGGTATCGTCAGATTGTATTTCTTTTTCAACTTCTTTTATTTCTGATTTAATATCATTAATTGACTTTAATAAATCTGTTGCTCTATTTGAAAAGTCAACACCAGTAAAATTAACTGTTTCCTTTGTTACACTTCCTGTATTTGGGTCAAACGAATATCCTATATCAACTTCACTTGCATAATCTGTTAATACAACAAAAGAAACTGAACCATCTCTAGATGAGCTTCCATAAGTATATATAGGCTCTGGCCTGCCTAAATAATTAATTGAATTCCAAGTCGCTTTATCTCCATGTTGAAAAGCAGTTATATATGCTGGGAATGACATGGTTCTAGTCCCATCTTTTATTGCGTAATTGGTAAAATTAAACTGCAACGCTTGAGCTGATTCAGGTGCGTATGGGTTTTTTATACTATATCTATTGTAGCTTTTTCTTTCCGTTCCATCTTTTAATTTTCCTAAAACAAAAACGCTAGTAGTGTTCTCTTCTCCTTGAACGTTAAAATTCTTAGCAAAAGATATGCCTTCTTCAGAGTTTCTAATTTTATCTATAACATATCTAACACCTCTTCTTCTTGAGTTATCACCATCAAAATCTTTTCCTATTGTATCAGTGGTTTCTGATTGAGAAACCATAGAAGATGCAGTACCTAATTCGGCTGTTTGATTTGGTTTCAATATCTTTTCCGATGATTCACTTAAATAAGTGCCATCATTTTCTGCTATAATATTTTCTGGTGTGGTGTTTGTAAAGCTTTGAAGGTTTTTGTGTATCCCTGTTTTACTTATTAGTTCTTGAAATCCTTCATTTGTAAAATTAGTTAAAGATTCTACAGCTCCTTGACTACCTAACTTAAAGGTTTCACCAGGTCTTGATTGAAATGTGTTTTGTTGAATATTATGTAATGCGATTACAGAAGTTACACCACCTTGTATTATAGGTTTTGTATAATTTAATAATCCAGTATCGATTTTAGAATCAGATTCTGTATTGGATAATCTAGTTCCATAAAGTTTTTTTAAATCATCTCTAATGATATTTTTTTCTAATGCGTCTATTCCTACTTGTGTAAATCCCCCCTCTAGAGATGCTGTTGTTGATATTTCGTTAAATTTATCTATTGAGCCTTCATCACTACCTTGGTAAGGATTTTCAAAAGTATATTTATTTCTAGGAGTTAAAGACAATAGCGCACCATCACCAACTTCTTCTATATTAGTTAATTTTCCTAAAGAAAATCCTTCAGAATTTCTTATTAATTGTAAATTTCTAAATACAAATCCAGTTAAGAAAAGACTTCTAAATTTAGAATCATTATTTGAAAGCTGTTGGTCTCTTTCTTTTTTTGAAAAACCAGTTAAATCATGTAAAATACTTACATTATTTGCTAAGTTTTGCCCTCTATTAACTATAGAATCTATATCCAAATCAGAATTTATAGGTACATTTGCAGATAAGTCTACTGCTCTAAATCCTGAAGAATCTACTTCTAAGTCAGAATCTATAGGAACATTGCTAGACATATTATCGTCTAAAAATGTACTAGAATCATCTTCTAAATCAGAAGTATTACCAACATTTGAAGAAATGTTATCATCCCAATAATCCCCAGAATCCATCTCTAAATCAGATGTTATAGGTACGTTTGCAGATAAATCATCATTTCTAAATTGAGTAGAATCGCCTTCTAAATCTGTAACAACAGAAGAGTTGTTTGATAAATCATCTTCTCTAAAAGGTTCTGATGAACTTTCTAAATCTGTAACAACAGGAGAGTTAAAAGATAAAACATCTTCTCTAAAAGGTTCTGATGAACTTTCTAAATCTGTAACTACAGGAGAGTTATTTGATAAATCATCCTCTCTAAAAGGTGTAGAATTACTCTCTAAATCTGTAACTACGGGAGAATTAAAAGATAAAACATCTTCTCTAAAAGGTTTAGAATCGCCTTCTAAATCTGTAACAACAGGAGAGTTGTTTGATAAATCATCTTCTCTAAAAGGTTCTGATGAACCTTCTAAATCTGTAACAACAGGAGAGTTGTTTGATAAATCATCTTCTCTAAAAGGTTCTGATGAACCTTCTAAATCTGTAATTACAGGAGAGTTGTTTGATAAATCATCATTTCTAAATTGAATAGAACTATTCTCTAAATCTGTAGCGACAGGAGAGTTGTTTGATAGGTCATCTTCTCTAAAAAGTTCTGATGAGCCTTCCAAATCTGTAGTTGTAGGAATGTTTTTTGATAAATCATCTTCCCTAAATTCTAAAGAAGACTTTTCTAAATCCGTAACAACAGAATTGTTACTAGACAAATCATCATCTCTAAATTTATTAGAATCTTTCTCTAAATCAGATTTATTATCTAAATTTCTTTTTAAATTCTCTTCTCTTAAGTTAGAACTATCCTTTTCTAAATCTGTTTTACTTTCAGAATTTTTTGAAATAGAACTATTTCTTTTATCTTCTGAAGATAATTCTAAATCATTTTCAATTTTAACATTTTTTGATTCTAGATTTCTTCTTTTAATTTCACTATCTTCAATTAAATTATTATTTTTTGATAAATTTTTACTTAAATTATTTGTTCTATTAGGTCTTGAATTTGTTTCTAAGTTGCTAAATTCATTTTTATTTCTAGATAAATTTTCCCTTCTAAAACTCCCAGATTCTGATATGTCTTGATTTTTATTATAAGGGTCATTGTCTTTAACATTGTTTTTAGAAATGGAATCTAATCTATAATTTTCAGATTTTATTAATAAACCACTTTCTTGTTCATCATTTTTTTTAGTATTTTTATTTATATTAGAACTTCTCGTGTTTTTAGATATAAACGATAAACTTTTTTTATTAGAAGAGTTTTTAGCAATAGATTTTCTTCTATTTTTTTCTCCTAAATCTTCTAAAGATTCGGCAGATTCTATTAATTTGTTTTTAGATAAAATACGCTTTCTTGTATTTTCACCACTTTCTTCTAACGATATTTGTTGAGATACTTGTTTTGATAATAAAGAATTTCTTATTCCCTCAGAAGTTTTATCAATATCAGAACTTATAGAAACATTTTTACTTAAAGAATCTTTTCTAACTTGAGAATAAAAGACATCATATATATTTTGAGGCCTCTCTAAATTTTTAGACAACAATTTACCTCTTACTTCTGTAGAGTATTCCCCGAAAAACGAACTTAACCCAGTCCTTCTTTCAAATTCTTCAAACGTTTCATCATAGGGGGTGCTCATAAAAAGTATTTATATATTTTAATATAAATATTTTTAAATAAAAATAAATGATTTATTTTAAGAATTAACTTGATTTATCTGTATCTCTTAAGATTATTTCTTGAATTTGCTTACCGTCCAATTGAAGTTTTACTATATGAGTAACTTTTTTATCACCACCACCAGCACCTCCCACCTTGTCTAAAGCTTTTATCATTTTTCCCATACCTCCTCCTGCAAAAGCCATTGAAACAGCAATATTTCTTAATTTTGCCAATCTATCTATATCTAAAGATTTTACTGCAGAATCTAAAGACAAAACACCTTCTGCCATTCTCTCTATCCCATCTGCACCTTTAGATAAGTCTGGGGCCAATCCATTCATAACAATACCCATAAACGAAAGGGCGCCCAATATAGTAACTAAACCAAGCAACATCCAAGGATTCAATAAAAGAAGTCCAGACAAAGCAAACCCTAACATGGCAGGACCTACATGACTTAAGGCTTCTGCAAAAGATTTTAAAGGCTCCCAATTTGTATCAGCAATCTTCTTTAAAGGCTCTACACTTGCAGCCAACAAAGGAGCTGCAAAATATAAAGCTATCGCTCCTGCTAACAATCCTATAGCACCAAACACCATTGAAAAGCCAAATGCTGATATTACAGAAGCAAAAGGAAGAAGAGCAGTCCAATCTGCATCTCCTATCTGCTCTAAAGGACCTATTGCTTTAACTAGATACTCGCCTGCAGTTCCCATAAGGACAGCTCCAATAAGCAACGCCAATCCTGCAATAACTAAAGCGGCCGCACCCCACAATAAAAAAGGCATAGCATACATCATTCCTACACCCAAAAGAGTTAATAACAGAACAACCAATATTGCAATACCAACCCCTGCTAAAACACTA
>Ga0233415_10000435_pt1 | contig 19872 bp, 22 predicted proteins | sample Na_anoxic_12_MG_FD_188631 | JGI IMG/M metagenome (GOLD analysis project Ga0233415, IMG submission 188631) | Seawater microbial communities from Saanich Inlet, British Columbia, Canada - Na_anoxic_12_MG | ecosystem: Environmental > Aquatic > Marine > Inlet | place: Canada: British Columbia... | reverse complement strand
TTCAATATATTATAAAAAAAATTATAAAAAATTTTATAAAAAATTTTATAAAAATTAATTTGTATTTAAAATATCACTTACTTCTTTATCAGCAGAAATTACAATTTCATCAGTAAATTGATTATTTTGATAATCATCGCCATCTGATGGTTCTGAAACAGTATCTCTATGAAAATAACTTCTTTTACTCTTTGGAGAATTATCAATACTAGTTAAATCAGTCTCACTTTTAGATCTTCTCATCTTTGGACTACTTAAAAAACTTGTAGTTAAACGGGGGGCACTAGGTGCTAGTGGTGAATGATTATCTAATAATGAAGTATTTTCATTTATATTTAAATCTGTTTTTAATGGCGGAGCTATTGGGCAATGATTATTTAACAATGAAGTATTTTCATTTATATTTAAATCTGTTTTTAATGGTGCCACTATTGTATCTTCTGTACAATTTGTATTAATCCTTTTTATATTTTTATTATTATTATTATTATTATTATTATTATTTTCTGGCATAATACCTTTTTTATTTGATTTTTTTATGATGTAAATTAAATATACTATAATAATTATCAATAATGCACTTAATATTCCAATTACGATATAGCTTACTTCTAATTTATTTTCAATTGTTTTATTATCAATTGATTCTGTTGTTGAATTATGATATATATTTATATCTTTTTGAGTAACCAATGAATTTTCATTATTTAATCTTCTTAATCTATTTAAACTAGATTGAATCATTGACATTGAATATAATTTACAATTAACACAAGTAGAAAGCTGAACTTTATAGACACATTTATTAATTGATTTATCTAATACTTTTATACTATGTGTTATATCTAATATAGAATTTGTTGTAGTTATTAACCAGACTTTACTTGGAACAAGATATTTATGTAAATTTGATATTAAATAATGCGAAATAATTATCTCTTGACCATGATAAAAATCTCCGGTATGTTCAGTAGCGCATGAAATATCTTGACAAAATTTAATATCAGATCTTATTGTTGAATTTACATCTATGTCAATCATATGAATATCATTTGCTAACATTTTAATATTAGTTGATATCATTGTTGATCTATCAATATAATTATACAACCGCCAATTATATCTTTTAAATTCTGTTTTTGCATTATTATCATATAATGTTAATGTTAAGTCCAATTCTTGTGTTATTAGTGAAGTAGTTACTGTTTCTTTCGGTTTACATGATTCAATCTCGCTAAATAATATATTTAATGTAAAGAACGTTTTATCATCAATATTACGTTTTATCCAATTATCACTACATACAGTTTTATTATCATTTGACAGTGATGCAACTAATACAAAAAAACTATATTGTGGTGGTGTTTTAGTTTCAATCGTAAATATATAACCATCCTCAGAATGTTGTATATTACTTTTTGGTTCAGGTTCATACGTATTAGTTGAATTTACTTGTTTAATATTTATACTTAAAATAAATATTGTTATATATTTGAATATATTCATTAATTATTTTGTATACTAGTATTCATTTTATATACCATTTTATTAATACAAAAAAAATAGTGTATAAATTAAAATATAATAAAATTGATTATTAATATATATGGATATATATCCAACTCGAATGAATAAATATTTTAGAATGTCATATATCAATACTCTAAAACAAAGTTATAGATCTCTTTATTTAAATGGTGTTCGTAGTAATGAAAGAATAAAACATATACATTATTGGGTTAAAGAAAGATTTAGAGAAAAATTAGGAAATAAATATAATTACCATTCATATGATCCAAATGATAATACAAAAAAAGAATTAAAAATAAATGGATCATTTTATGACAAAAGCTGTGATATTGCAATAAGCGATAAAAAAAATAATCCATTAGCAGCTATATCTGTAAAATTTATTACATCTAATTTTAAACAGAATGGGAACAATTATTTTGAAGCTATGTTGGGTGAATCATATAATATAAAAAAAGAAAACATATTGTATGCACATTTAATTATATGTCCAAATCCGATACCATATTATTTTAAAGGTGGTAAGTTTAAGTGTCTCGAATACTTAAGCGATAAAGATATTGATAAATATATAAGATTAAATAGATCATCTGATATATTTTCCCCAGATTTTACATCATTAAATATTATTAATCTCAATACTGATAATTATATAAATCCATTAAAATTTAAAACAATGGATTTAGATAAACAAATAGAATATTTAAATGATTTAACAAATAGGATTGATATATCAAATAACAATAATTTTAATATTAATACTCAAAAATTTCTAAGTAATACAAATATAGAACAAATGATTAATAATATTTGTAATAAAATATGCAAGTGAATTTCATTCACTGGCTATTTTATGCAAGTGAATTTCATTCACGGGCTATTTTATGCAAGTGAATTTCATTCACAGGCTATTTTATGCAAGTGAATTTCATTCACGGGCTATTTTATGCAAGTGAATTTCATTCACGGGCTATTTTATGCAAGTGAATTTCATTCACGGGCTAATTAGTTCGTTTATTTATTTTACTAATTATACATTATATATTATATGAATAGTAGAGAACATTGTATAAAAAATACAATTATGAATAAGCTTAATAGAATTAAGTCATCAAATATTAATCATAATTCAAATAGTGTTTATAAAAATATTATATTAGATTCAAGAGAGCTATGTGATTTGGAATTATTGTTGAATGGTGCTTTTTCACCACTAGATGGTTTCTTGAAAGAAGAAGATTATAATAGTGTATTATTAAATTTAAGATTAAAATCTGGTGAATTATGGCCAATGCCAATTGTTTTAGCAAAAAAAGATAAAGGATTCAGTGTTGGTGAAACAGTTAATCTCTGTAATAGTGAGAATTTACCAATTGCAAGTATGACATTGGAAAGTATTTATCAACCAGATTTAGATGTTGAATGTAATTCTGTATTTGGATCAATAGATACTAATCATCCATACATTCAGATTATTAAAAACAGAGAAGGATTGGTTTATTTAGGCGGTAGAGTTGAAAAGATTAATGGTGTACCACATTTTGATTTTGATGACTTAAGGCTAACGCCAACTGAAACTAAAAAATATTTCAAAGATAATAATTGGGATACAGTTGTTGGATTCCAAACAAGAAATCCAATGCATAAATCACACTACTTTTTATCTAAATATGCATTAGAACAAACAGGCATCGAAGATGCAAAAGTATTAATACATCCTGTTGTTGGTGTTACACAAACATGTGATATTGATTATCACACAAGAGTAAGGTGTTATAAGAAAATTATGGAAAAATATGAACCAAATACTGCAAAATTATCTCTTTTACCATTATCTATGAGAATGGCTGGGCCAAGAGAAGCTGTTTGGCATGCACTTATTCGAAAGAATTATGGTTGCACACACTTTGTCGTCGGTAGAGATCATGCTGGTCCATCTTTTAAAAAAGAAAATGGTGAAAGCTTTTTTGGACCATATGATGCACAAGATTTATTGATGAAATATGCAGGTGAAATTGGTATTAGTGTTATTACCTCAAAATTGATTGTTTATGCAACACCAAAATCAAACGATGAATCAGAGAGTAGTTTGGAAAATGGAATTTATTCACCAATTGATGCATTGGACAAAGAAAAATATGATATTCATGCTATTTCTGGTACACAACAAAGAAAAATGTTGAGAGATGGTGATCCTATACCAGAATGGTTTTCATTCCCAGAAGTAGTAAGTGAATTAACAAAAGGATTCCGACCAAAAAATAGAAAAGGATTCTGTGTATATTTAGTTGGTTTATCAGGTAGTGGTAAAACAACAATTGCGAAGGCTTTACATGCAAAGTTATTAGAGTTAGAAGCTCATAGAAAGATAACTTTATTAGATGGTGATGTTGTTCGCCAAAATTTATCAAAGGGATTAAAATTTACAAAAGAGGACAGATCAACAAATGTTAGAAGAATCGGATACGTTGCAAGTGAAGTTGTAAAACATAGTGGGATTGTGATATGTGCAAATATTGCTCCATATGAAGATGATCGTAATTTCAATAGAGATACAATTGAGAAACATGGAAATTATATTGAAATATTTGTTAATACATCTTTGGATGAATGTGAAAGAAGAGATGTAAAGGGATTATATAAGAAGGCAAGAAGTGGAATTATTCCAAATTTTACAGGAATAAGCGATCCATTTGAAGAACCATCTAAACCAGAATTAAAATTAGATGGAAATACAAATGTGTCTTTAAGAGATAATATTAATTCTATTATTGAGTATTTACAAAATAATAGCTTATTATAAATTATTTATATTAAATACAAATAAAAAAAGGATTCAATAAATTTTCCTTATTATAAACAAGTTCTATTTCTGTATCATAATTAATTACATTTCCACCTGCATATTTAACAACAGCATGTGCAGCACATGTGTCCCATTCACTAGTTGGAGCAATTCTAGGATAAATATCTGCTTTATTTTCAGCTATCCATAACAATTTTATACTACTACCTGTGCTTATTATTATAGGTTCATTATATTTTTCAATAAATTCCCTTGTTTTATCATTCATATGTGATGATGATGCAACAACTCTTACACCTTTTTTAGATAATTTCTTATCTAAAATTTCTAATTTTTTTAAGTTATTATTGTAAAGTTTAAAACTTCCGAGTCCTTTAATACCATAATAGATTTCACCGGTAACTGGTATACTAACTATACCAAATACAGGTATTCCATTTTGACAAAGTCCAATATTAACAGTAAATTGTCCATTTTTTTTTACAAATTCTTTTGTACCATCAACTGGATCAACTAACCATATCCATTCAATATCTTTTCTATTAATGTATTCATCATTTTTATTTTCTTCACTAATTATTTTTGAGTTTTTTATATTTAAACTATTTAAATATTTACAAATATGATCATTACACATTTTATCAGCCATTGTTAATGGTGATTCATCATCTTTATTATATACTTCAAAATCAGTTTTGTATATATTCAAAATAATTTCATTACATTCTTTAATTAATTTTATAAAATTATCTAAAAATAACTTTTCTTGATAAAACATATTTAATATATAATATTATAAAAATTTATTATTTTATACTTTCAATTTAATAATTATTAAATTTAATAATTATTGAATAATTATTAATATCAATCATAATTAATACATTTTATAGGGATGCCATGAAATTTAAATGTCCATCCACCAAACTCAACATATTTTAGTCCTTTCCCACTATTAACAATTTTTAAAACTTTATTGTTCTTCCATATTTCATCAGGTGCCAATTTGTAATATTCTTTACAATCAGATAAAAACTGAGACATATATAATATTAAAAATATTTTTAATATTAACTATATATATAAATGTATTTTCTTATATTTAAACATAAAAAAATAATATTTGCAACTACTCCTAAATGTGGAATACAACATATACATTATTTATATAATTTTCTTGTAGGTGATAATGATAAAGATGTTTTTCATCATAAACATGTAAAAACAATTAAAAAAAAAAAATATAAAGATTATTTATTGATCATATTTATCAGAAATCCATATAAAAGGATTGTTTCTGGTTTTAAAGAGAAATATTCAAATCCTTGGCAATTAGAGAATTTCCCTGAAAAATATAAAATACCAAATATAGAATATGATAGACTGACATTTAGAAAATTTATTAATGAATTATATAATAATAAATTTAAAAATATAAATTATCATCATTTTCAGTTACAAATAACTACTGATTATGATTTTAAAACTCATAAAAATAAAATAATATTTGATATTGAAAATATTAATTATAAATATATATCAATGTTATTTAATAAAAAAATTAATAAAAAAATTATAAATAAAAGAGGTAGTCATGCAAATAAAAATACAGAATTATATTTGAAACCAGTATATGATTTAGAAAATGTTATTTATAGAAAATACAAAGTACTAACAAAGTATTATTTTGATAATGACATTAAAAGAAAATTTGATCATTTTTACAAAGATGATCTAAATTTTATGAAGGAAAATGGTTTTGATTTTATGTTAACATGATTAATATACTTGCTGTTATAATTAATATACCAAGCATTAATATTAAAGGCCATGTAGATGAACACTTTTTATTTATTTTTTTGGAATAGGATAATCCAATTTTAGAACTAATTGAGGACAATGAAATGAACAACAATATAAAATCCGACTTCATATTACCTATCATAGCGTATTGCAATGAAGACGTAAGTGAGGAAAAGAATGTTGTCATTGAATTTGTTGCCATTACTACATTACTATCTATTTTTAATGATAACAATAAGGGTGATAATAGCATTCCCCCCCCTATACCCAACATTGTTGACAATATACCAACGCAAAATCCAGAACCTGACAATAAAACTATACTATGTATAGTTGGTTTAAAATTAATAGATGGTTGATACTGGTAATTTATATAACTCACATAAATACCAGAGCAAAAACTGAATAGTGATTGTGAAATAATAATTATTATATTGTTATCAAATAAATATCTCAATAGAAAGAATCCATTGAAAGTAATCTGATATAATAATATCATTCCTTTTGTTTTGTTTAATGATAGTTTTGTTGCATTATTATTTAATACTATATCATCTATTTTAGGTATAATTATACTAATACCATCAATATATATTGCATTATTTTTATTCTTATTTATTTTAAATATATTAAACATTTTATATGATTTATACAATGTTTTCAATCCAACTGTTAATAATAGAACAAATATTACAATTTTTAGAATATATTGTTCAATAATTCTATTTAGATAAAAACCGATATAGCTACCTGCTGCATTAAAACACATTATTTGAGATGCAATATAATAATCAATTAATTTATGATTCTCATTGTATATATGATTCTTTGGTATTAATAATAACATTCTTACCAAACTATTTGAGAATATTGATATTACAACATATGGAATTATTGTTTTTAAATTAAAGTCGCTTAATAATAAAAAAACTGGTATAAATAAACCACCACCACCAATACCAACTGCACTAGATAATGCACCAAAAGTAAAGAGTATCGAATATAATAAAAATTGTGTTGGAAAAATAGGAAATACACTTTCTGTTGTGTTATTGTAACACGTTATATTATTCATATTATAAATATAACTAAATTACTTTAAATATTTATTATCGGGAATGTAATAATACTAAATAATAACTAATGCAACTTCATGTAATCTATTTTTATCTGGAAATTCAATAATTGTAGAAACAGTATAAACACTTTGTTTTTCTTGATTATCACTTAATTTTAACGCTTGTGGTGAAATAATCCAAGTAGGTACAATTTTATTTTTATTTTTTAATGAAATCATTGTATTACTATATTTGGTAAAAAAACAACATAATAATATAAAAGCTGAAATACCAAATAGTGTAAGTAGTACTTCATAGAATAAATTCATATACTATATAATATTTACATTACTTAATATAGTTTATTATATAATACAATTATTATATAGTAGAAGTGAAAAATATGTGAAACGACCTTCAACAAGAAAACGAAAACCTAAAAAATATCTGGATTAGGTCCGCGTTTTAAATGTTCAAAGGTGTAAAACATTTATAAAACTTTGTTTTACGCATTTTTATATTGATATAATCATAATAAAAATTGACAAAATATTTTTATTACTTAATAATATATTGTATAATATTAAAAAGTTTTACCGCAAAACATTAATAAAAATCTCAACAAAGATAATTGACAACATGGAGTTAATTGAAAACGCGGATACAGTTGATACCAGAGAAACCACTATGAATAATGAGAATATAGTTAATTGGCCGCCCTTCCATACCATTTCAAAAACACTACATGTTAATAATGGTTTTATTCTTATCGTAAATCCTGTGATATTGGATCGTATTTTGAAAAAACATGAACATAGTGAACATATACTTGATGGTGAAAACTATTTATTAAATATTTCATATGGTTTCTTATCTAAATTTACTGAATTAATGTTAACAGAAGAAGAAACTAAGTTGTTTACTACAAGAGAGGATAAAATCCTCTTAACGTTCTTGATGGATCTATATCAAGAAAAATATAATATACATCCTGATGATATACTTAGATTATTCATTGAATATTTGCATGAAAGAACACCATATCAAAAACGTGATATAATTATTAAATATACTCACCGTTTAGATAACGAAAAGGTAATAACTGGTAAATTATTGATTTAATAAAAAAAGTGACATAAAACAAAGTTTTACGCACAAGTGACAACAAGCGAAGCTGTTGCAATTTTTATTTTATAAAAATTGACAAATATTATTACTATTATAAGAATTAATATTAGATTATTTAAAGGTTCTTACCATAAACAAAAAAAACAACATCAAAACATGGCAAGTATCGCAGAGACAATTGATCTATCAACACCAGAGGTGATTAATATGTTTATTCATTGTATTGTAAATACATTTTATACTTTGGATGATAGGGGATATATAATTAACCCTGAAAAGTTAAAAGAACTCTTGGAAAATAGAGATGATAGCCCGAAATTATTGACTATGAATGTAAAAGAGATCCGACTAAATTTCGGCACAAATCAGTGTCTATCTCAATATCCTCAATTGAAAACTTATGGATTGATTGATGAGGAAGACGATAAGTCCCTTACTGAAAAAGACAAAGTTCTAATAATTTTTTTGATGGGTATACTAAGAGATATGTTTCAGCTTAAGCCAAAAGAAATCTGCCTTTCATACATGGAATATGTCGCAAATAGAGGTGAATATGTCCCACTTGGTATTAAAATTAAATATTATGATAATAAACCAGAAGAAATTATTGGTGAATTTAATATTTAATATTTAAAATTTTTATAATTATTTCAAAAAAAATTGGGTTTACTTATTACAATTCTTTAATTGTAATTTTTTTTTGTGCTTTATCTTCAAAGCTCTTTTTTACAGTAGAATACCTCAAACCAGCATATTTTCCATTATTGTCTGGTGGTCTGTATAGAATATTATTAATCCATATTGTTAGTATTCTACTACTTTTAATTTTTTGTATTGACAATTGACGCTTCTTTTGTTGTATATCTTTATTTATATTTAACATCAATGTATTTCTCGTAAAAGTTGCATATCCTCTAAGAGAGCCAAAACCATTGTATTTTTTATACTGTTTATCGATATTTTTATCAATAATTTTAAAAATTTCTGTTATTTTTAAAAAACTTGGTCTTTGGTGATGCAAAATAAATGTACTTTTCATATCATTTTGAACATATTCTTTTGTTATTGAATTTGATTGATACCAGGGTTCGCTCATTAATAATAGCTTATTATTAAGTAATTTTATAAGATATATTATTCATTTTTAAAGATTATAAATATTTATTTTTGTATTTAATTATTTGACTTAGTTATATTGAAACATAGTTTCAAAAAAAAATGACACAATTTATTAACAGATATATATTAACGTTGAAATAGTTAAACCACCGCCACTGGCCACCTTGAAATTCAACATGTCCAAAGCACAGTTCCAATGTCAAAACTTCCGCGGCGAGCACGCCCTCACGGTTGGGGCCACGGATTTCAAGGTGGCTGTGTCGCCCGTCGCGACGGGGTTCGCCGGCACCCACTTTTGGAACCATGCGGCCGCCCAGGAAGGAAAAAAGAAGGCGGCCGCCATTTACTGCCACGACGTCACGGAATGTACATTTGTTGTACTAACTTCGCGAGTCCCGGGCGAATATCCTCTTACATGGTCGTTTCACGCACCGCCAGGGTCTTTACCGGGTTCCACCGGGATGGGTACGGTCTCCGCATCTATTCACAGCTTTTACGAGCGTGTGGCCGAAGAATCTGGACGTCTGACGTTTCAGGCAGACTTTGACTTGCTCGTTGTTGGCACAGAAGCGTCTTCCATCAACGTTGACAAGATAGTGGCCGAACTTTCAAAATCGGCCGCCGTCAAATCCGTGCGTCCATTGGTGCACACGGTGACGGAATACAAGTGCGAAACGTTTGCCAGGGGCGAGCTCGTCTTTCATGCGGACGGCACGGCCTCCGGCAAGTCTGAAGAGCACACGTGCTACGACATGTACTTTTTTCCCACACAAACGGTAGAAGGTAAGAAACTCATTATTACCAAGGGCAAAGGTAAGAATCGAGGTAAACAGTATACTATTCTATTGTAATTAAAAATTAAATACACGCATTCACCCCAGAACAACTATGCGCATACAAAAAGCGGTTAAGTGGTACGTTTTTTAGTTTTTTCAATTTGAACTACAAATTATAATCCTTTAATCTATCTGATGGTTTTACATATTTTATTCCTAATTTCTTAAAGATATCTCGTTCAGTTTTTAAATCAAAATATTTATAATAATTTACACTGCTTTTTAATTGGTAATTTTAGCCTGATCTTCAAAACTTTTTTTAACATCAATATACCTTACGCCTTCATTTTCACCAGCTTCGTCTGGGGGCTTATACAAAACAGAATTCATCCAAACTAATATATTAGATTTATTTTGAATGAATTCAATTGCTAATTCACGCTTTTTTTTCTCTATTTCTTTAATTATAGCCAATATTAATCTATTTCTAGTAAAAGAAGAATATTCTCGTATAGATCCAAAATCATTGTATTTATTATATTCAATATCAATGTTTTTATCAATAATTTTTAAAATTTCTTTAATTTTAAAAAATTTTGGAAGACCAAGTGGTTTTGGGTGGTTAATAAAAAATTGACAATTCATATCATTTTCAACATATTTTTTTGTTACTGATTTTTCTTCATACATTATTTATTTAATATTTATTTAATATTTATAATAATATTTATAATAATAATTAATCATTTTTTTATAAACAAAATTAGTAAGTTTTGGATTTTATCTACAAATACTCTTGGTATTATTTTAATTTTGAATAGACAGATTACTCAAAATTAAATATTGGTAAGTAATCTCTGATTACAAATTATAATCTTTTAACCTGTCAACAGGTTTTACATATTTTATCCCTAATTTCTTAAAGATATCTCGTTCAGTTTTTAAATCAAAATATTTATGTGTTTTCAAATCCATTAATCCCCATTGTGTAAGTTTATAATCCTGTTTTTTAGCTAATAATCGGATCTCTTTTGAAAACTCAACACCAGATCCAAAAAATAACATATAAAATGGTAGGTATTTTTTTGGTACTAATCTGAGATCTATATGTCTATTATATCTTTCCAATTTTGATATAATTATCGCCTCTCTTTTACCAAATGTAAGCATACCACTAATTAATTTATTTTTCTTTAATATTTCAATGATTTTTTTAAACTCTTTCTCACCTTGTGTCTTTTTAATAACATTATCTATTGTAATAATCATATCAATATCTTTCATTTTAGTTTTTCCTGTATGGTAAGATCCAGCTAAATGAATTTTAAGTGTTGGAAATTCGTTTTTTAATAATTTTGTATATTCATTTTTATATTGACGTACCTCTTTTCTATCTATTTTATAGCTTAAATCTCTATAAAATTTCAATCCTAATTTCTGCATTTTTGTCAATTCAATCTTTGATTGTACACTAGGTTTTTTTAAATCATCAATAGATTTTATTCCTTTTTTAATTAATTTATTCGCAATTTTTGGACCTATTCCTAAAACGTCTTGTAATTCAATATGTTCATCTAATTTCTTTTTATTGGATAATCTATCAAGTAACTCTAATTTACCAGTATTTATAATTTCATCAATTTTATCAACCGATTTTTTACCAATACCATCTAATCCTTTTACATCATCAATTGTATATATTGGCTTATTATGATTATGTAAAACTCTGACTATTTTCATATATGCATAAGTTCTAGGCCGATTAGCCTCAATTTGATATATTTTCTCTAATTTTTTAAATATTTCAATAATTTTTTTACGATGATCTTTCTTTCTAGCACCACCATGTGATGTCCTTCCCGATGTACATTTCTTCAACATTTTAACTTCTTTTTTATACAATTTACTATTAGGTGTTTCAAGTATCATGGGAATTTTGTATTTGACAGCTATTTTACATATCTCATTGAACGCTTCCATATTTCCACCCAACTTTTTATCATATATATATCCCTTTCCAATACTTTCATGTTTATCTCGATGACTGTCAAATTCAACCGCAGAATCATTGATATGTAATAGTTTTAAGTATTTCATACCAATAACTTTTTTAAATTTATCAAAGTAATCAACTACCCCTTGTACAGTATTCATATGGTAACCACTTGTAAATAAGTGTTGAGTATCACAACATATTCCCAATCTTTTTTTATATTTATCTGGAAATTTGTTAAAAATCTTTGCAAATTCGTCAAACTTAGTTCCAATTTTATGTCCGGATTCGGCGGGTGTCTCTAATAATACTTTTATCGATCCTTTTGATTTATCAATTGCCATAGATACAGCTTTAATAATATTTTTTATAGCCTCACTTCTTTTGAGATCAATTTTTTTTGTTTTATATGAACCTAAATGAATTACACAAGATTTTGCACCAATACTGTTTCCCAAATTTAAATCATAAACAAGATTATCAATTGCCCAATCAAAATAACCATGTCCAATTGGATTACAAAAATTAAGTGTATAAGATGCATGTATAATTAATATGATTCCATTTTTTTTAACATAATCTTTTACTTCCTTTCTTTCTCTTGTGGTGAGATGAATCTTTTGTTTTGTCGATGTCGTTGTTGAATAACTTAAACCAAGATGAATTTGTAAGGCATTCCCTCCATTTTTTTTAACAGTTCGCAGACATCCCATTAGACCATTTTTATCGGTTGAACATTGTGCACCAATAATCATATCTATATACTTTAAACTAATATAAATTTTTACAAAGTGGATACATTTATATAATTTATTACATAAAAATATTTTATATAATTTAATATATAAAATATTTTATTAAATAAAATTATGCTTGCGAAAAACCAGGAAGAACTAATTAAACGTTCAAAACAATATAGAATACATAGTGTTAGTATTTTAATTTTTATTTATTGGTTATTAATTTTAGCCGCTGCTTTTTCAATTAAGGGTAGAGTTCGATTTGGAATTGGCGATGATATAAAAATAGCTAACATAACAATTAATACATGGAGTAAATATGTAATGGTTATTTGTTATATTGTATTTGGTCAAATGGCCAGTACAATTTCAAATTATACAATAGAACCATTTTACAATAATGTTATTAGAGATTATAAAACAAAGACAATACCATATACAAGATCAAGACTAATGATGCTAAGAGCAAACTATTCAATATATGAATGGATACATGGAATAGTAAAATTATTTGTTTGTTTATCATTAGAAGTTCAATTTTATATAGTAATGATGGCAACAGATCTTTTATTTGACCTGTTATTACATTGGTTATATATACATAAAAAAAGATTTTATACAGAGGATGATATATTACCAGATACAGACGATGAATATGATTCGGATGATGTAAAAGATATATCAGAAACTTTTACTCTACTTTGAGATAAAAAAGAAGATAACCTATTTTCATACCTAGACTTAAACCAATACCAAACAATGTTCCAAATAAAAATGTCATTTTACAGGATGAATCCATGTTAATATTAATATTAGTAGATGGAATTTGTTGCGCATTTGATACTATTTGTTGTTGATAAGGTTGTTGGAAAAGTTGTTGGTAAGGTTGTAATTGATGTGGCTGAGGGTAGTAAAATTGTGTAGGTTGTTGAACTGGTTGTTGAACTGGTTGTTGAACTGGTTGTTGAACATCATTTTCATTATTATGTACTATTGTTTTAGATAATGACTTATTAGATTTCTTATATTTATTATTTATACTTATTGATGCAGACGGTAATTTATTTACATTTTTATTTGAAGAATTAGTCTTTGCACCCATTATCATTTCAAGTTTATCAGAAAATTTTTTATCTAAATTTAATTTACCGACTTTTGGCTTATCAGTCATATATATTAGTTATATATTTTTATCATCCGTTTCATTATTTGATTTATTATCAAAATTAAGTGTACCAAATAAACTTGAAAATAGAGGATGTGATACAAAATTAGTACCAATTGGTGGAATAGGATTTAATAAACTAGCAATTCCTCTATTATCATACTTATTTCTCCATTTTATATTATTAACTCTAAATTGATAAGAAGGATCTGATAATTTATCAGTAATTTTATCTGAAATTTCATCTTTAATAAAAGATGCGTTTAAATCAGTTTTGTTGTCCAAATCATTAATTTTATCTTCAATATTTTCAAAATATTTATTATAAGTGCATCTATTTTCTTTAAGATATTCTAATATTTCGCTTGAAATTTTAGAATTTTTTTCAATTTTATTCTCCAGTGATGACATTTTATCTTCTAATTTTTTATTTTGTATTAGAAGTTTATCTACGCTCGAAATAACATTCTTCAAAACTACTTTTATTTGTGGATCTAATAATTCCCATTCATTATCCATTATTATAATATAATAATATTTTTATTATAAATATTATTATAAATATTATTATATTATAAATATTTATTACAATAATTTAATATATTTAATAAAGAAAGGTCTCATTTTCTTTTTATGTTTTATCATATCTTCTTTTGTCATCCATACAATAGTATCTTTTTCAAGAAAAGGTTTAAATTTTCTTTGAATATCTTTGGGTGAATCTTTTAAAAATTTATATAATGTTTTATATTTATTATCAAATTTTTTAGGAAGATCTTTATCAAATTTTATATTTACAACATACAAAACATTTTTTTTTAAGTTTATTTTTTTATAAAGTCTATTTTTAATTAGATTTCTAATTTTAGTTTGATTACCCAATATACCAATTGTTTCTTCAAATCCTTCTCTAATTGCAGCATTTAATCTAGATTCATTCTTTTCAATATTTCCACCAAAATCAGAATATAAACCACTCTCTTTAAATTTAATTTTTTTACTTTCTCTTCCTATTAAATAATATCTTTTTCCTTTATACTTTGCAGTTGGTAATATACCTGCCATATATAATTATAATATATATAATTCTATTAAATCTAAAAATAAAATATATTATTAATATATATAATGTCAAATAATAATAATAAAAATAATAAAAATAATAATAATAATAAAAAAATGAATAACAATGTTAATAACAATAGTAACAGTGTTAAAATGTTAAGAACAGACTTAACAAAATTATCTAAAAAAGTTGATGGCATATCAAAAAGATTAGATAATGTTTCCAAAAGATTAGCTAAAGGTGTTCGTGCTACAGCAGAAGCTATTAAAAATCAAAATAATGCTATGCACATGGCTAGTAATGCATTAAAAAATAAAGAAAAATTTATTAATGGTAATCTTGCAACTGCACAAAAAGAAACAAATAATGTTAGAACAAGTACCATTAAAAGACAAGAAAGTAAAGGTGGTGCTGCTAAAAAAAAGAAGCGCAAGGTTACTAAGAAACGCAAGACTACCAAGAAACGCAAGACTACCAAGAAACGCAAGACTACCAAGAAACGCAAGACTACCAAGAAACGCAAGACTACCAAGAAACGCAAGACTACCAAGAAACGTAAATCAAGAAAGTAATTTATCTTTTTCTACCACCATTATATCTATAACCATAACCATTTACAATCATCCATTGATTAATATCTATGGATGTTTCACAACAATTTTCACGAAGATGAACGGTTGCCAATAATCTACCATATTTATCAAATCCACCACAATCAAGTTCAACTATTCTTTGATTTATCATTTCGGATAGTTTTTTTTTTGCTTTAATGGCAGATTCTTTAATTTGAATCCTGTTTGGAATATCCAATTTTGGCTTCATTTCGGGTGAATCATACCCATACATTCTTACTTTAAATTTTAGTGTTTTCAGTCTATATCTTAGCAAAACAGTTATAGTATCGCCATCATATACATCAACAACCTTTGCTAAATACCTTTGTCCTTTTAATGAAAATGTTTTAATTTTTTTATCGTTTGTATTCCTTAATATTGATTTAGTAATACAATTTCCCATTTTAATTATTAATATATATTATCTATTTAAATAGTATATGGATATATCTTTTAATAATATTCAATTAGGAAATAAATCTGATGCGTTTATTTATTTATTATGTAAAAATATTAAGAATTCATTTAAATTACCTGAAATTATAAATAACAGATTTAAAGGTGAAAAAAACGAAGTTATGACTGTAATGATAGATAATAAATTATATATTATTTCAGGACTAGGAAATAACAATATATGTGATAATGAGGCTATTAAAAAAGCGGTAACAGATGGTTTATCATATGCAAAAAGTTTAAATTGTCATTCTGTTTCTATTCATTCAAATACAAATTCAGTAGAAAGTTTAAAAATTATAGTTGAAACAGCAGTATTAGTTAATTACAGTTTTGATAAATACATGGATAAAAAGAACACATTAGAAAAGATAAATATAATTGCAGACAAAAAATACAAAAAGGAAATATCTGAATCACTTATAATAGCCAATAATGTAAATGAGGTTAGAGATTTAATTAATGAACCAGCAAATATATTAAATCCAAAAAGTTTTGTTAATATAATTAAATCTAGATCAAGAAAAACGAAGAATAAAGTAGAAATATTTGATGAAAGAAAATTAAAGTCAAAAAAGATGAATACAATTTTAGCAGTTGGTCAAGGAAGTAAAAAGAAATCATATTTAGCAATCATTAAATATTTACCATTAAAAAATAAAAAACCAATTATATTAGTTGGAAAAGGTGTAACATTTGATTCAGGTGGTATTTCAATAAAACATGGTGATTTTGGTGATATGAAAACAGATATGAGTGGAGCAGCTGTTGCATATGGTATTGTAAATGCTGTATCAGAATTAAAATTAAAAAAAAATGTAATTGCAATTATGCCACTTGTTGAAAATATGCCTAGTTCAAATGCAATAAGACCTGGTGATATTGTTAAATCATATAGCGGAAAAACTATTGAAATTATTAACACTGATGCAGAAGGAAGATTAATATTAGCAGATGCACTTGCTTATGCATCAGAATTAAAACCAGCACATATTGTCGATTTTGCAACATTAACTGGTGCTGCATCATATGTAACCGATGTAGATGCTGCACTTGTAATGGGTAATGATACAAAATTAAATAAAATGATTGTAAGTGCAGGTAATAAAATTGGTGAAAAAGTTTGGGAATTACCAATGTGGGAATCATATGTCAAAAAAACAAAATCGAATATAGCAGATGTAAAAAATTCAGGATATAAATCAAAAGCGGGGACAATAATGGCAGGTGCATTCTTATCTAATTTTGTTAAATGTAAATCTTGGGCTCATATGGATATTGCAGGTGTAAGTTTTTCAGATGAAGAAGGATCTTCCGGCTATGGTGTAAGATTAGGGATTGAATTAATTAAAAAGTTAAAATAAGCGGCTAAGATATATAAAATAATATATTAATATATTATAAGGATTAAAAATGTCAACAAAAAATACTGTTGGGAACCAATTACATAAACCATTAATGAATAATCCAAAATCAAAAATACTACCACTAGTTCCAGATCCTAATAATTTTAATAACGAGATACCTTTTGCTAAAATAAAAGTACATCAACAACTACAATCACAACCATTCATGACATTATTTTTAACAAAATACCTTAAATATTTTATAATTTATTCTATTATAGCTCTAATTGTTGTCTCTGTATATAAATTTATATATTATTATTACTTAATTGATACAGGTGAATTACCAAAAGAAGATGAACAATCAATTTATGTAAAATGTATTAAAGATCCAAAAGGATGTGCAACTTCAATAATTATGAAGATAAAAGATATTTTTATGAAACCAATTATAGAGTTATTTAGTAAAATATTTAGTATATTACATGGAATTGTGTGGGATATTCAACATATAAATGTATTTATTTCAAGATTGAGACATGAATTGTCATTATTGGTCAATGATCTTTATAATAAATTATTAAATACTTATAAAAGAATAATTAAAATATTTAAAGTAATAGTTAAAACTGTAGATAAACTTATGGATTTATTGAAAAATATATTTGAGGTATTAAATTATGCATTTCATACATTAGCATCTATGTGGAATGGTCCAATGGGCGCAGTTACAAGATCACTGGGTTGGTTATTTTGTTTTGGTAAAGGTACTAAATTATTATTGAATAATGGCGAACAAGTTAATATTGAAGATTTAAAACTTGGTATGATATTAAAAGATGGTGGCGAAGTATTAAGTTTAATGAAATTTAAAGGCGATGATGTTGAAATGTATGAGTATGATGGTGTATTAGTATCCGGTGAACATCCTGTACTGGAAGATAATGAATGGATGCGTATTGAAGATGCAACTAAGGCGAAACGCGCAGAATATAATGGAAAATATATTTATTGTTTAGAAACAAGGGAAAATTATATTAAAATAAATAACACTATATATGGTGATTATATTGAGATACCAGATAAAACAGTTAACAATAATATACAAGATATTGTAATTGATTATATGAATAATAAAACATTTAAAAAATATAATAAAAAATCAACAACTAAGTCATATAATTGGTGCTTTTATGAAAATACATTAATAGATATGCCAGATGGTAAATATATGAAAATAAAAGATTTAAATATAGGTGATAAAATTAAAACAGGTATAGTAACTGGACTTGTAAAAACTAATTCCAGAGATATAGAAATATATAAACATAATAATATAATTCTATCAGGTACAGCATTAGTTAAGATAAATGAAGAATGGAAACAAGTTTGTAAATTAAAAGACGCAATATATTTAGGAAATAATGAAATAATAATGTATAATATAGTTACAGATACAAATTTATTATCAATAAGAGAAAGTATCTACTGTGATTTTGATCAAACATCTGATCCAACTGTTAATAATTATATTGATGATTTAGTAATACATTTTTTAAATAATAATAATAATAACAATAATAATAAATATCTATATTAAAATAATATTAGCTAATAATATATGGAATTAATTCAAATATTATTAATAATTATAGCTGGATGCGTATTATTTGGGTTATATACAGTTAAAGATAGATCTAACTTTATGAATCGTGTTGGATATAATTGCCCTAATTGCAGTTCAAATACATGGTTAGGTGAAGATAAATGTTATTCCTGTAATGAATGTGGTTGGTGTATTGACCCATATGGTAATGGAAGTTGTGCGAAGGGTAATGAATATGGTCCATTATATAAACAATGTAAAACTTGGAAATATAAGGGTGATTGTATGTGGGGGCCAGATTGTGGTAGCAATGGACCAATGTATGTAGGTGAATATGATACAGATCCATACCCATGGTATAAAAGATGGTTCTGGCCAAATTATAGATATGATTATTATAATGATTATCATAATGATTCATACCCATGGTATAAAAGATGGTTTTGGCCTAAGTATGATTCATATGATGATTCATATGATGATGATGATGATAATAATACATACATAAATAATAACTATAATTATCATCTAGATAAATACAAAAAAAAAAAAAAATTAAGAAGAAAAATTAGAAGATTAAAAAGAAAAAATAGAAGACTCATTAAAAAACATGAAATTCAAAATTTAATTAAACCAAATAAACCAAAACCAATTGTAATTAAACCA
>Ga0233415_10000434_pt1 | contig 19914 bp, 30 predicted proteins | sample Na_anoxic_12_MG_FD_188631 | JGI IMG/M metagenome (GOLD analysis project Ga0233415, IMG submission 188631) | Seawater microbial communities from Saanich Inlet, British Columbia, Canada - Na_anoxic_12_MG | ecosystem: Environmental > Aquatic > Marine > Inlet | place: Canada: British Columbia... | reverse complement strand
TTAATTCTGCTAATCTAGCTTCTTCTCTAAGTATTGTTTCAGGACGATGCTCCACTTCTTTCTTAGGCTTATAATATTCTTCCAATGGAGATTCGGAAATTCGCTTAGTAACGGCCGCTCTTTCCTTTTGAGCTACTTCCAATGCCTCTTTTCTTATCTTGGGCTTAGGAGCTTCTTCTGCTACCTTTGCAGCTCTTTTAACTTCAGGTTTTGCTTCCTTGAGCGCAATTCTATTAACTGCCCTGTTAAATTTCTGTAATTCCTTTCCTTCTCCTCTTTCTACTTTTTTTACATCAATATTTTTCTCACGAACTTCTTCTGCCACTTTCTTAGCAAAAGCTTCAGGCTCTAAGCCAGTTTTAGCAGCTTTTGTCTCTATGTTTTTACGTATTCCTGCGGGTAATCTTGCTCCTTCAAATGCTAAAACCAATCCTAACGCTGAAGTAAAATCTCTTTTCGTAGGTAGTCTTCCTTCTAATAAACCAGGAACTACGGCGAGCGCACCTACTTCTGCCCCTCTATTCAAGAGTTGTTGAGATACATAATTATTTAAATATTTTTTTGCTCCAGGAATTTTTTTAATTAAAGCCGTAACACCAGGAATCTTTTCTAAGATCGCTCCAAACAGAGCTCCTTTTGCAGTATCGCTAGCAACACGAAGTGCAGCCTCACCACCTTTTTGCAAAGTAAACTTCTCATCTGATCTCAAACCATCATAAATTTCACGAGAGGCAGATTTGATAAATGCTGGCAACGCCAATGCTCCTTTTGCTCCTCCAAATCTACTTCCAATTGCCATAAAAGGAATATCTCCTGCTAGTGCTCCTACATCTTCGGCCATTTGTTGCCCAAAAGAAGGATCTTCTATTGAAAGTTCAGCAATTTCTTCGGGTGTTAGATGATGTCCTAGTAAAGCTGCTGCTGCACTTTCACGAGTAAGACCTCGCTTGAAATGAGGGCCTAACTTCGATAGATCTTTAGCTAAATTTTTTTCTGGATTTCTTAAAGGACCCTTCACCTTTTCAGCTACCTGCTCAGCATCTGCTTGACCAATCTTTTGAGATACATAATCCTGTAACATTTTATTTATACTTAAAGGATCTTTGGTTTCTAATAATTTTTCTTCAGCCATTTCTTGAAGACGCAGTAATTCTTCGGGTTCCACATCTTTTAAGCCTAAATCAGCCAACCCTTTCTTTACACGAGAGCCTATTTCTCCACGTGTTTTTGCGAGTTGCTTTCGTTGTTCTATGGGTTGTAATAATAATTTTTGTAAAGCAAATTGAGCTCCAGTTTGTGCACCAGCACCTAATCCTGTTCCTAATCCTCCGAGCAAAGCTGCTAGAGGACTTTGTTGAGGTAGCTCTATTCCTTCAGGCAATGTTAGCCCTGGAAGTGTCTGATTACTCATATTAACCTCCAAATCCAAATAATTTTCCTAAACCAAGAGTTCCAAACATTCCTAAGCCACTTCCCAAACCCGTCCCTAGTCCACCCAATAATTTAGAAAGACCTCCTTCTTGTCCAGGTATGGATTGATATTGGAATGGTTGAGCTCCTATCCCAAGACCTAAGAGATTTGATAACTGTGACAAAACTTGACTTTGTAATCCTGCTCTTTGTCCTGATAATGATTCAGCAAGTCCTGCCCCCGCAGCTCCTAATTGCTGTCCAAAAGCAGACGAACCTTGAGCTCCTGCTCCCATGCTAGTGAACCTTTCGGCAATACCAGGAACTATCTGTTCTTGAAATTGTCTTAATGCTGGTTTCTCAAAAGCTTCAAAAGCTTGCTTCCCTCCACCTAAGAGAGTCTGTAAGTTTCCTAAACCTGCTCCAAGAGCCCCACCTTGTCCTCCCTGACCACCCAGTCCACCCAATAATTGAGCAAGCAGTTGGCTTTGCTCTCCTGTCATTGATGGAAGAGCTTCTATCCTTCCTGGTGTGCCAAATAAACTATCCATAAAGCCCATAATATTTCTCCTTATTGTTTTAAAAATTCTAAAATTATCATACCACTTGTAATAGGTGCCGCTGCCGCACCATTTAATATATTTATATTTGCAGCGGTAACTACAAGCTGTATTTGCTGGTTTACAGCAATAACCGATGTGTAGGGAATTGGTCTATAATCCACCACGTTAGTAATACATGTGCCATAAATACGTGTAAATTCAACAAATGCTGCAATATTATGAGCAATTACAAGAGTTGCTCCAGCAGCTATAGCTCCAAATTCATATATCCTTCTATACCCGAATCTCTTTTGTTGTGGCGTTGCTCCTGTAAACTGCTGATTACTTTGTAGTTCAACTTCATCGTAAGTAGCCGTATCTTTTCTATTTATAAATCTTGCATGTTCTTCTAAAATACCTTTAAGCATTTCTTTAAGTTCTTCTTTATCATCAGGAAGAGATACACTCTCAGAAAGATAATTACCAAGGGAAAAGGTAGGTAGAAAACTCATCTTGCTCTACCTCCCATTGTCACATCTAATAAAATCGCATGCATCTCAAAATTAGAGGCTTGGATATCATCATCTCTCATTTGTTCGTCGCTCATAGTTAACTGTAACTGAATAAAGTCAGCAGCAACATTTTTAAAGGCTCTGTGCCATATTTTATTTTGGAAACCGGCAAAGGTATCATTATCTTCCGGTCTTGTTCTTACTGTCTTATCACCTATTAAAGGATCAATTTGTAGGTTATCTGCTGCTTCCAAGTAGGTATCTAATGTTACTTCTCCCTCTTCTGTTTTGGTAAAAAGAAAATCTAAATAATGAAGTCTTGTTTGTTCATCTTCTTTAATAAAGAGTGCAAAATTCTTTGTTCTAACATTTATATTATTGAGAACTGTTACAAAACCACCGCCAGGATAAGCTCCTGCTGCTGTACCATCTATAGAAAATTGATTGACATTTTCGACAGTAATTTTATAGGTAGAAGTAGTATGTCCAAGAGGTGTGATTGTGACACCCGTTAACTCAGAGAATTTAACATATTGACCATAGTTCACGTCATCCTGCAAGTTATGATTAGGACATGTTACTAGAGTTCCAGCAATAGCTGTTACACTCAATGAGACATCATTTGTTCCAGCACCTGTAAATAAATGAGTAAAGCCCTGTTGATTTCCTGCTATTATATTTGGAAAGTAAGCTTGTCCCGATCCTGAATTCCAAGGTTCATTCCACGAACTCCACTCACTAAAAGGCAATGTTGCCCATGTATATCCTGTATCTCTTTGGAAGTAACCATAACATGTAAATCTATCATTAAAAAATGCCCACGTATCATTTCTATAATTATATACTAAGACCCTATTTGGAAATATTGGATCGCCAACAAATGATGGGAAAGTCCAATAAACTAACTCGTTAGGGAAATCCCTAATTCCATAAACCCTTTCAGGCCCGTTATTTAAGTTATTTATCTTACCTACTTCATCAGGAATCTTTAAGTCTATTCTTTTTATGCCACCTGTATTAGCAACATGTATTCCCGTATTTCCAACTCCAAGCAAACCATCATCAAAGATAACTTCACTGAAAGTACCTTCTGCTCCAAGTTCTGTATTTATATTCTTCCAAATGAAAGGAAGAATCTCGTTACCTGTATATACAAACTCCCAAGTAGATCTTTCAAAGAAAACAATAAGTTTGTCTCTAATAAGCTGAGCGCTAACAATATGCTCGCTTGTAGGGCAATCGATGAAACCACCGGCTCCTACAACATTATCTAACCATGAAGCTCCAAGGTTCGTCGGATCACCGTTTTGAGACCACCTAGCCCTTTGAGGGTATTGCACTGAACCCGCTAAAGTAGCACCTTCCCAAGTATTAAAAACAACCAGTCTATCTTTATAAGGTAAGATAATCCTACATTGCCATAGTTCGTTTGCTCCGTTAACAGTTGGATTGAATTGAACCCATGTGGCAGGGCCTGCATTAGGATCATAATAATATATTGGATCTCCACCACCTACATTTGCGTTGAAGTTTGTTACATAGAAAAACTCTTCATTAGCTACGCTTCCTCTATAATTTGTAGTCCAAAAGAATTGAGAATTAGTACCAATCCATGTCGTAGCAACAGCCGAAGGCATCTCTTCCCATCCTCCAGGTAAAACAAATCTATAAGCATATATCTGATCAAAAGCAATTGTCTGTTCCTGGTTAACATTAACTAGTTCTCTGGTTCTAAGACCCATAACCGGAAATGAAGGATAATAACTTAAGGTAAGCAAAGTAATAGCTGCAAGTCCAGGTTGAGGAGCTGTAAAGTTTAAAACAATCTGGCCTGTAGCATAATTAATAGTTCCATCGGCTGCTTGCCCACCTGTAGCTGTCATTACTCCGTTTGTTGTAGCATCATCCCAAGTTGAACCTAAAAAACCTTCAATTATTTCTACACTTCCCGGTTGTATCTCTGCATTTGGTTCGGTAGCTCTTAAATTTATAGCTGCATCATTTAAAAGATCTGCAATAGTAGTAGTAAGACCTGCAGCCGTAGTCTGCGCTAAAACAATAAGAGTTACTTTAGTCGCTAAAACTCTTCTAAGTCTTCCTTGATGTGTAAAGCCAGGACGTCTCTCTACTCTTCCTCTCCAAACATAAGTATCTTCGAGATATGTAAATGCTTCTTCAGGAATAAGAAAAGGCTCTAGATCTCTTCTTACACCTTCTTCGTAATTCGACATTAAGAGTTTACGTCCCATCTTATGCTCCTATTTATATTGTTCCTATTGCTGTCCAATTAACTGAAACAGCATTTTCTGTATAAATGGTTAAACCACCTACAGCTTGACCTACAGATACTCTTTGTACATTCACGTCATTGGCTGTACAAGTAGTTGAATATATAGTTGTATAAGCTGCTGGGAATGTGACAGTTCTGTTTCCGCTAAAGGCATTTGTCTGTCCCATGTAAATAGTATAACCGGCTGGAGAATCTATTCTATATAAAGTACCAAGAGCAGTACCTGGATTTCCTAAGTTGGTTATAGTAAGGTTAGTCATCTGGCTTTGTACATTTACTCCAGCTACTTCATTCTCATAAAAAAGCTGTGTTACACCTGCACCATCAGCTGCTGTATATAACGAAGCTACTGGCGTCGCCAATCCTGGTGCTACAGCTACATTGTTAAAGACAACTCTATCGTGTCTGCCTCCTCCTCCTCCAACACCTGTTGTAAAAGGAACGTGGTCTACATCAAAAACAGCCTCGAGTTGACCAAAATTAGTTAAAAGCTGACCTTGTGAGACTGAGGGTTGGTCTGCTGCTGCTGGAATTGTTGCGTTATAGGTCATTGTAAACTCCTTATATTGTTGAGCTAAATGGCACTCTGCCACTTGCTTCTTGTGTATAAATTGTTGCAGTCCTTTGGTTTTTAAGCTGCACTAATGTTCTTCTTTCTACTAACCTTTTGTGTTGATCAAAAAGTGGTGTTATCTTTGCATAGCTCTCCATATCTAGATTTTCTGCAAATATCTTCATAGCAGCTCCATAGGCTATCAAATTCCACCAATCACGTACTATAGGCTGATCTCCAGCTGTTAATTCATCAGGAGCTTCATAAACCATGCAACTCACCTCATAAGCAATATCTGGGACTGGATAGAAAAATAAAGCACCATCAATAAATAAAACAGCCTGAGGCCTTCCAGACGCGTAAGTCAGCGATTGTGCCCAAATAGGTTCTCCTACAGCTATATTTCCAGCATCCCAAGTAAGACCTGCCACCGCTCCTGTCTGATAATCAATAGTACCACCGGCTAGCACGTCACCTGCTAAAACACCTGCATTATTAGCATCGCAATGAAGGGATGCACCAGCATTGTTAACAGCAGAGATAAAAATCCCTTGTTGTAAGATAGGGGTTTGAGTGATAGTTCCTGCATAAGGACCGGCTACTCCTGTTCCAGTTGACAACTGCTGTCTCAGGGATCTCACAGGAAAGAAATTAAAGAATGCCTCCCTATCCTGAAAATATTGTATCTCATATCCACCTACATAAAACGGTGGTGACATATTAGTAAATACATTCCAATCAAAGACATACCATGCTTGATCTGGAACCAAAGCATCGTCAGGGCCAAAGATAGGCGTTAATTGAGTATTAAGATTCCAGGTTTTTAAATGAGCAGGAAAATCATAAACATAAAAATCATTTATATAATCATCCAACTCCGCATCAGTAAGTTGATTTGGAGATAATCTTCCCGTGATCCGTCTTACTTTTGTACGGATTTGTTCTAAGGTACCGGTTACTGCCATAAGTCGCTCCTTATTTTAAGTAGCTACATTATCCGTCGTCTCTGATATCGGCACAGCTTCGGCTGATGTAAAAGGAGCTGCCGGAGCTGCAAAAGCATTCATCTCTTGCGTATCATGGTTTATTGAAAATGTATTTACATTTATGACAGTTATTCTAGCTAATACATTCCCAAGTCTCATTCCATAATCTGACGGAACATTAATTCTAACGTATTCATCGGAAGCATAACCATGCAGAGCTGATGTAACAACTGCATTTTGTGCATTTGTTATTGCTGTTATCGCTCTTCTTTTAGGTACGTAATCTGCAATGGTCATAATGCCTCCTACATGTAATCTGTTGGTGTAAATTTATATCTTTTTATAGGCTCACCACACCCTACCATAGGTTTACCTTCTTTATCTATTAAATTAGCGGCTCTTTGGTATCTACATTGTCTATTTATGTGTCTAGCCACACCAATAGGTATTTCATAACTTTTTCCATCTTCTAATGTGAATGTTCTTATTGGATGCTCTTTGTATGCTCTATATGAGAAAGTTACTTCAGCTCCAGGAGCTTCAACATTTTCAAAAATTCCTGTCACAAGTTTCTCATCTTCCTTTCTTGCTTTCTCTAATTTCTCAGAAGCCTTTTTCATTCCTTCTGAAGATAGTTTTGTTTTCTTTCCTAGGTTAACTTCTTTAACAAAGCTCATGTTTTCTCCTATGTGTTAATAATAAGATGGGAGGTATATGAACTCCCATCTTATAAATACCTTAAATGGTATAACCCCTACCAAATGCTTGCCAGTCCATAACATTAGTGTTAGCACCAACAACACCTGTATCTAGCCACATGCCAGATAGAGGAGTATTATCAGTAGCTTCAGTTAATATTGTAGACACTTCACCAAATGGAACTACATGAGGGTGAGTTACACCCGCAGCAGCCACAGCTGAAGTTGGATAAGCAAATGCAGTAAATGCAGCAGAATTTATATCTGTGGTAATAGTGTTTGCTGTTACCGCAGTTACAGTTCCTGTCAAACCGTCAATCTCTGGCATACCAAAATTGGCATCAGGATTATTAACAGTTATTCTAGAACCTACCGCATATCCATGAGCTGTAGATGTAGATACTACCGCTGCTGCTGCAGCTGTAATATTTTGTATCCATGCTCTTCTTGGAAAATACCGAGAGTTAGGGATGATTCTATAGTCAGCGTTTGTAGCAGCAGCTGCATACCCAGCACCAACCATATATCCTAAAGTAAAGTTAACACCTGGAGTTACAGCAGTTACTGTAAACTCTAGACCTGCAATTTGTAACATTGCAGTAGTGTTAAGCATTCTTACGACATCTCCAACAGTCGGGGAAGTTGCATCAGCAACAACACCAGGTGTTGCGTTGGTAATTGCAGTACCAGTTGCTACAAGAGCTCCTGGAGCAATGTTGGTTCTATCAATTTCTGTAAAACCAGCGCCTCCAGCAGCAATCGCTGTTGCTGTTAAAGCAGAACCACCACCTTCGGTAAGGGTGGTTGCTTGTCCAGCTGCATATCCTCTGTACCAAGTTGATTCAACGACAGCAGTTGGAGCTGTGCCCCATGTGCTGCGGTTACGAATAACAAAATAATCAACAGTAGAAGGAAGCTCAATAAGTCTTGCCGCTGCATCAGAGACAAAAGATCCTTGTGCTATTAAAGCCATAGGTGTACTCATAATATTACTCCTTACCCTAGTGTTGCACGTAGATTAATAATCCACGCATCATTTGTTATTCTTGGTACCTGAGCCATGCGCCATCCAGCAGTTTGCCTTAGTTCGCAAGGATCATCTCCATATCCTGGTGGATGATAGATAAATTTAGCTGATACGCCATTTTGTTTTATCATTGCATATGATTCTTGTGCTGCAAAAAAGATATTATAAATATCTGCTCCTAGCAAAGAACCTCCAACAGTTACGCTACCTCTAGAAGAAAGGAAGAATCGGCCATTGCCGACAGATCCCCACTCTGAGGGTGAAACATTTGTTTGATTAGGATACTGAGCCTTATTGATAAATCCGTTAGCTCCCTCTATTTGTCCAATCATATCTGTATGACACATAGCAAAGTAAGAATCTCTTACTGGGCCTGTACCAAACTTATCTTGCCCTTCAATAACAGTAGAAATAAATTCTCCATCATTGCCTTGCAAGGTAGCTACGACTGCATCAACATCCGCCCTAGTTATTTCTGTAGGATTGTCTCCATTCACACCGTTTACACAGTTAAGAACAGAAGCAGTACCTGCCAACATATCTCTAACTAATTGGTCCTCAGTCTCACGAAGAGATTGACCTAGTCTTTGAGCTGTTGAATTTAGAACTGGATCTTGGTTAATTAGAGTAACTTGCTTTGTGATTATCACATAAGTAGCATACCAATCAATCCTAGCGTCGATATCTACTGCATCAAGAGTTTGTACTGGAGGGTTATTCATCGCCGGCCCTAAAGGCACTGGCGCTGTATTAAGCCTCGTATAACGTCTCATGCGTAGAATATCACCGCTTCTTTCTTCCATCTCGTACGGCATAGCAACCATTGAGTGAATAAGTCTTGCCTGTAGTGTCGACAATAGCTTAGCACTAAATTTTTGCTGTACTGGAGGTGGAAGTACGGTTGTGGTTGTTGTCACTTTCTCTACCTCATGTTAGGTACAGAAGCAGCCCTCCTTGCGCATTGATCCATCTCCTTTCTAAGCTCATCCTTTGAATAATTTGCAAAGGCATTTGCATGAGAAAGAGGACTTTGTTTAGCAATAGTATTACTGCTAACAGGTTTGTTGGTATTGCTATCGATCTTTTCGCTATTAGCTTTATTCTTCTGACGATCTTTGTAGAACGTAGATTTTTTAATCTCTTTGTAAGCTCTCGCAAAAGGATTTTTAGAAACCTGTATATCATGCTCAAGATCAGGATCCTCCTGTACTAATAATTTAATATTCTCATTAGTAACAACCTGATCGTAATCCTCATATTTGGCTTTCGTCTGTTGAGGCAAAACTTCCTTCTCTCTCTTCTTTCGATCCTCTTCAATCAACCTTCTAGTTCTTTTGTCAGACTGATCAACGGTTAGAAGATCGTCTCCTTGTAACTGAAGTGATTCATCTGGTTCGGCAGGAGGGGGAGAAACTTTTGTCTTTTCCTCTATGACTTTAGCCATTTCCTGATTCATACGTTCAAGTTCACTCATCTTCTGCTCCATCTTTCTCCAGTTGTACTCTTTCGAGCCTTCAGTGGGTTCAGACTTTACTTCGGATGTTTCTTGAGGTTTCTGACTTTCAGTAGCTTCAACAGGAGTGACGTTTTCCTGTTCTTTTACGTCTTTATTCTCAGCTTCTTCAGACATATTGCTCCTCTGGATTTGCGAGATCCTTTACGCGGGATTTTGCTAGTGACGTCAGCAAAACAACGACAATTTAAATATTTAGTTTTATACTACTAAAGTTTTTAATATATGCAAGAAATAATTTAAATATTTAATTTTTATCTTGAATTATGTATGACTCTTACAGTATATGTAGATAATAAAAGGAGTTCACATGGCTACAAGAGTAAAAAAAATAGAATGGTTCCAGATACTTGTAATAGTTACGTCAGTCTTTGGGATGTTTCTATGGGGACAGAGGGAGACTAATTCTAGCGTTAGGCATTTAGATGGTAAAATTGACAATTTAACCAGTGTGATACATGAGAATATGAGGGATTTCCATGGAAGATTGTTGGTATTGGAAGAAAAGTATAAGAAGATAAGGTTAGAAGAAGAAGAGATGTAAAGCTGCTTTACACGAAGGAATAATTAATGTTTTTGAAAGTAGATAGTTTATTTATAGTCATGGCTAATATAAAAGCCTTTGAAGTTGAGTGGACTGAATCAAAATCAGTACGAGCCACTTTTTATGAAGACAGTCAAGATCAAATTGCCTCCACAGTCATACAATTTCCTATAGGTATGGCGATTTGGTGGCTAGAAGAAGAAATAGCAAACGTATTTAGTAAATATTGCAAAGGACTTTTGAATGACCCATACATTAAATTTGAAGATATAGTACGCCAGGCAATAGATGATTGGAACAGAGTTAAAGGCAAAAAGTGATGTAAAGCTGCTTTACATCAGTAAGCTTTTACTAATCCCTTCTTAGCTTTTTCCTGAAAGTCCTTATAAATATTGATCCATTTAATAAGTTTCTCGTTATCTTTACAGGGGTTAGCAAGAACCATATCAAATTCAGTTACATCAGGAAGAGACCAATAAACATCATAGGTTTGTTTCCTGCAATCTACTACCCATACTTCTTGATTGGGTTGCATCTTCGGTATACTAGGACTAATAAAAGGATATACTTCTGTACCTCTGTAAAGCAAAAGTTTTGTCTTTCTAGCTAAAATATTAATATAAAACTTGTCGTAATGTTTAGACCCAAACTCTATATAATCAAACAGATCAGACATATACTGCTTGCCAAACTCATTAACGAAATCACCAACTTCTATTGGATCAGATTTCATATGCTCGTCATGAGTCTCGGAAAGCATTGTACCTAACGTTTTCCTGTCACCATATTCAGATTTCATAATACTCCAGATAGCCACAAAGAGGCCGACCGTATAGGAGTCGAGAAAAATTTCTCTGTGGCTAAAAATTCTTATTTATATCTAGAAGAGTAGCTTGTACCTTCTTTCATAACAATCTTGCTTTCTTCGCTTAGACCGTCAGTATATCTAGAAGGAAATGTTTTCTTTCCTTTAACAACTGTTTTAGAGCCGTCTCCTGTAGAAACTCCCTTAGGTTTTTGTTTGCCCATTTTTGGCATAATAAATCTCCTTTTTGTTGCAACAACTACCAAATCGGTGATGTCAACGAAATGGTATTTTGCCTACTTGTACTATTTTTTTTAAAATACCTCAATGAAAAATTAAAATAGTTGCCCAAAAATAACGTAAAAGATAATATGAACTTCTCAAAAAAATGAGCTGCTTTATGAATTCTAAGGCATGCCAAGACCCGGCAAATAAAAAAGGAGGAAAAATAAAATGAGTATAGCTACACCACCAAATAATAAAATAATTCTTTATAATAAAACTTCAAAAAGAATAGACGATCTATTAGAAAGTATAGATAAAAATGGCAGGTTTATTGATGAATTAGAAAAAAAGGTCAATCGTCTTTCTTGTTCCATAAGAACTTCTCCAGATATTTTTGTCTTTAATTTTTATAAAATTTCTTTTAAGGGATGCGTCATATGCAACGTGTGTCCTGGCTTAAGAAAAAAAATAGCAAAATTAGGTAACATATTAAAAAAAATATTTTCCCGTGCTATATATGGGAAAAAGGGAGGCAAAAATAATGAGCACCAAACTAGAAGTTGCCGACTTCAGTCAGATAGCCTATCAGCACGAGATAACCAGATTAACGAATGCCTGCAAAAAATCTGATGACCAAATACAAAAATTAAATAACATCGTAGCTTCATTAGTTGCAAATCAGGCAGCAATGAAACAGCAAATGCAAGCACAACAAAGTGTTTTGAAATACTTGTTTGGAACTACTTTATGTAAAACGTTGAAATCTTCTTATTATTATTTATTTAATAAAGAATATTATTTTAAACTCTACGATCAAAAATATCAGAAAATATTACAACATCACATAACCCAGGAGGCAGTATGAGTATAATAGCAAAAACAAATGAGATAGATTATACACATGTCTTGAGCAGAAGATTAGATGCCTTAGAAGCAGCACAGCAAAGAAATAGTGATTTACTAGCAAAAATTTCTGAACAACTAGATAAAGTGGATGTAATGGTTCCTGTTTTTTTAGATAAGCAAGAAAAAGTGATTACCTGCCTAAAAAATGATGGATTAGATCCCGATGAATGTACATTATGTAAAGGAATAAGAATAGCAATACAATACATGAGAACAACAACAAAGTTAATGAGCCTTCTTCGAGAAGAAGGTGCAAACTAATAACCTTTTTCTCAAGTGAGGCTGGGCTTTCTCATAAAAACAATTTTTCTGGCCTCACTTCTTCCGTCTAAGCTTACGTAAAGTTTCTGCAAATCTAGCTCGCATACCCAATTTTCCTGGCTTTTTAGCTGCGACTGCTAATTCCTTAACAGGGATTGTTTTACCTTTCTTTATTTTAAGAGACTTTCTCAGTGCTCCGGGTTTCTTGATTGCTTTTTTAATAAACTTTTTCTTAGCCATTTAATTCTCCTTTTAAATACCTTCTTCATCCTCATCTTCAGGTTCCACAAAAGGGTAATCAGGAATACCACATTCTTTTTTTTCTATAATTTCCTCTATCGGTTCTTTATGGTAAAATCTCTCTGTTACAGGATTTCTTCCCCTAGACACTATTCCTCTACAAGATGTAAGTGCTAGAAATGTCATTAATATAATAAGTTTAAGCATCTTTTTTCCTTTCTTTGTCTAAATATTCACTTAAATTCTGATAATTGTCTTCATCATAGTAATCATGACGAATACAATCCCTTTGTCCGTCAATAGATACATTTCCACAGGAACAAGACTGGAACACATTATTGGCATCGCTTTCTAAAACTTGGCCACACTTTAAACACTTAGCCCTGTTTACCTTGATGTTTCCTCTTTTAATAATTTTCATGGGATCTCATTGATTTTACTGGTAATTATCTCCTCAACAATCTCTTGATCTATTTTATCGAAGTCAAACGGTTCGGCTTCTTTTCTGTACTTTCTTAAGATTGAATCTATATTAAAAAGTGCTGAATACATTTCGTATGCATTCTTTATCACTAAATATTCTCCCTCATCATAACTTTCATCGGCTGTATCAAACTCATAAATTATTTTCATGGGTTACACTCCTTTATAAAACTAAACCATATTTGACCACACTTGCTACAAATATACAAACCATTTTTAAGCTCCCTACTGCACAAGCAGTCTTTTGGAGGCCTACCTCTTCTTTTGGACTTTCGTCTCTTTTTTTCTTTGACACATAACGAAATATCCTATCATGTAGCGACTTGTTGAGCAAGTTGTGGCTTATCTATTTCTTCAGCTTTTTGTTCTTCTTGAGAACGGAGAGCTTCTACGATATCTAGCAGTTGACGTAATTGATCTAAGTCTACACCTATCAATTCCTTAGCTGCTTTTATCTTGTCAAGGTTAGCCATCTCAAGATCCTTGATTGCTTCGGCGCGTCTTTCTATAGATAGGGATCTATTTTCCTCTACTCTACTTAATCTTTCAACTCCTAACCCTGTATTAGCCAAATCTTTACCTTCAAGATCATTTATTTGTGCCTGAAGTAATGCCATTTCTAACTGTTGTTGCCTTTGTTGAGCTTCAGCAATCTGCTGTTCTTGTTTTGCTACTGCCTCTTTAAGTTCCTTTTTCTGAACTACTGGGGCTACATCAAGTAAAAGCTCTGTTGGTATCGGTAAACCCGCTTGCTTAAGTTGCATATACTGAATGTATTGTAACTTCTGCTGATTCTCGGTAAGCATACCTTCAGCAACAACTGCATCAAACTTCTGAAAGGCTTTATTATAAAACTGTTGGGATGGTTGTTCTGCTATAATCCTCTGGACTTTTCCAGGCATGAAGTTGTTTTGGACTAGATGGATAACCTTTTCGCCTATAAGCTTCTGAGATAGGTCTAATTGATCGAATAGCTTTTGAAGGGTGGTAAGACCAGCCCCTTGCCTAAGCATGCTCAAAACACCTGCTTTATCGTCTTCAGCAGAGCCAAGCAATTCTTCATTCACACCGCTTATCTGTTGGATTTCTTCTCCAAGTAGCCGAGATAATTCGATCATTGAAGAAGGCACCCCGGGAGGAGGGATGGGCTGAACTGAATCCATCCCTTGTGGGGCATCTTTCTTGATGAATAATGCTCTGCCTTGACCCGACATAAAGGCATCATTGTCGTCAACAAGAGAATCTTCCAATACCTTAACACCAGAGTTAACCTGGCTTTCAAGTATGTCTAATTCAATGACTTTGCGTCTGTTATATAAGAATTGTGCGTCTCTAAGTGATCTGACCATTCCTTGGATTTTATATTCATAGAAAGGCATATCAGGTTCAAAGTATCCAAGGACGGGGACAAATGGATAGGTATCTATGTTGTAAGGGTTTGTTCCATCATACATAACGTTGCCAGCTATTACTACTGCTAACTTAACTGTCTGCTTATCAATATTTTTTACCTTCAACTGAGGAAATCTTCTTAAGAACTGATCTAAATTATCTTTGGGACCAGTCCATTCCAGCATATCACCAGACTCACTATCTACAACAACCTTCTGTTTCCTAAAATCTAGATACCAGAACTCATCATAAGAGAGGAGGTCAGGATTTCTGATGTTAAAGTTTTCGGGAAGAAAATCAAACTTCTCATCTTTCTGACCTCCAGACATTTCCATTATATCGTTTTTCCTTGATGGAAAGAGAGATGATGCTTGTATTCTGCTTAGATATTTTCTTGTCCAGACAAAGTTGCAGTCAGTCAGATCCTGTTTGGTGAAGAACTGATCTATCATAAAGCCGTTGTAGCTTAAGTTATCGATTCTTAAGTCTCCGTTCAGAGGATCGTTTCTGTAATCCATCCACATGGAGAGAAGGTTCATTCCGGTAGTTAAAGCTCCTTCAAATGCTTCTGACAGAATATGATACATGTTTGTTGAGTTAGCTACCCATGTCATGAGAGAGGTGAATTGATCTGCTGTATGTTCATCCGCCCCTTCGATTGGCATGACAGTAGTAGCTTTTCTGTTTTTTCTTTGGTAGCCAGTTACCATATTGATAACTCTGCGTATCCTGTTGAAATTAAATTGTTTCCTTTGAAAGCTTGGTAGCTGACTATAGAGTTCTCCCCAAATACTTTGGTCTGAACTTTTCATACGAATATCCTTTGTTCCTTCTAACCAATAACTTTGGTTTGCTTGGGAATTATTCGTGTATGCGTGTTCCATTCGTTGTAGGATGGAACTGTCGCCAGTATCTTGATAAAAATTTTCATTAAGGCGAGTTTGATAACCCATGGGCACATCCTTTAACTAGATTTGTTAAAATAATTTCACTTTAAGGGTTTGCCATGGAAATGTTAAGTTATTTTTTCGATTCTAGGTAGATTTCTCTTATTTCTTCTTCTGAACATGGGTCATGAGTCACCTGCTTTCCTGCTATTATCGCATCCATACAATCGAAAACATCATCTTCGTCTATTAGGCAACCAAGCATTACTGTTCCTTCAGGTGATTCTAAGAAGATCTTGTAGCCAATAATTTCCTTTAACTCTGTGTCTGGTAAATAGACTGGAAGATAGAAAATAACAGAAACAAAGCTTAGGTTAATCCACTTAAAATCGTAAGTTCTAATCCAGTTCATCATTTTTCTCCTTTTCGTTTAGTTTCTTCTCTAACTCTATCACTCGCTTATCAAGAGAAACGATATATCTTAACATCTCTCTATGTGAGAGTGTTAGAGTATTAAAGTCTTCGTAGTCTTCTTCTTCATACATCAATAAAACCCCCACTTTCTCTTCATTTCCTTAAGCTTATCAGGAGTCATTCTATTTTCACTACCTAAATTTGATCCGAAGTGAGTAAAAAGTGCATAACGTAATGAATCTAAGAGATGATCTGAACGCTTTATAGGCTCATCTATTCCTCGTTCCCTGCTTTTAGAATTCCATACATATGATCCAAATTCTTTTATCATATTCTTACATGATCCATGGATTCTAAGTGCTCCATTTGAAAGAAGGCCGCTAACAAACCTGATACCATCAAGGATATCATTGTTAGTCTCTGGAGCGATGTTTCTAACGCCCTGTCTAATGAGTTCTGCTTTGAAGGAAGCCGCAGAAGGATCTAAATAAATATTTTTTAGGGAGGACGGTAAATCCGAAATAAATTTAAGTAAATCCTCTGCGTATTCCGTATCTGTTTTTTGCCTGTGTTCCTTAACAGAATCCCAATAGTATTCTTTCTCTACCCACATATTCGGATACTGGTCTGGATTATAACCAATAAGAGTAAATGCGCATGGATTTGTTGTTCCGTAATCGATTCCTGCAATATAGTATTTAGCTCTATAGCTGGGTACGAAAGGTACAACATGCAACTTAGGGTCAAAGAAATCATATATAGTTCCTTCAGCTAATACCCAAAGACCTTCAATGTATCTTTGATACCAAAGACCTTTGTATTCTTTTTTTAGATTTTTTTTGTAATTCTCGTCAAGAGCAGGATTATCTTCCAGTGTAAAGTGCCATTTTTTTAAGTTTAATTCATTATCATCCAATATTTCCTTGAGCCAATGAAATGGAGAATCAGGGTTTGTAGTAGCAAATACCTTCGCTCCAGGTGGTGAAAGACGGGACATTAACATAACCCAGAAACTCTCGGGAATTAAGGCAGCTTCATCGACGTATGCTCCTGATAGTGTAGATCCTTGAATCTTCTGAACAGCACGTTCATCATTTGCTCCAACTACCCATATCTTACGTCCCCATAAATTGATATAACGATCGCCTCCATAATATCTAACGTCTACACCTAGAAAGTTATATAATTCTGAAAGAATATTACGTTTGACTGTGTCTAGAGATTTACCGATGATCATAAGATCACCGGGAGGTCCATCTTTGATATATTCTATGAATCTCCATATACTGGAATAAGTTTTACCTGAGCGAACTGCTCCTACCCATACATTAATTCTTGCGTCTGACTCTCTTAGGCTCTGCTTCTGCTTAGGACTCATCTCCTGCAGCATCCACTGTCTCCTTTTTCTTCATATCTTCAAGGTATTGTTCTGCTCCAGGTTTAGCTGAAACATTTATAACTTCTTGCGGTGGTTCTTTCCATTTATAGTTGCATGCTAAAACCCATTTTGTGAAGCCTGGATTTGTCTTACTTGATAGGCCTTGTTTGACCAATCTTCCCTCTAAAAGTGAGTGTGCTTGCTTTAATGCTTTGGCAAAGACTTTGCTTCTTTTTGCCCAATATGTGAAGTTATCTGGTAGGTAATCCCTATATACTGCAAAGGTCTTCATAAAGTAGTTATCTTCTACCTTACACCACTTTACTAACTCTTTCGCTTCTATTTCTATAAGCTCATCTGTCCACGTCACTGGACATCCAAAACCATGACCCTTAGCGTATTGATTTCCTTTGGGAGCTGGCATCTTAACCCTCCTCTATCTATTCCCCTGCACCTTATCAACTTAATTTTTTATTAGTCAAGGTTTTTTGTTTTTTGACAAATAAATGTTTTTCATGTATAAAAAGCTTCAACCAAACATAAGGAAGGATAAAGATGCCAGCTCCTAAAGATTTAACAGGATTAAAAACAGGAAGATGCATAGTTATAAAACGCCATATTATAAAAAATGATCCTCGTAAATGTCCGACTAAAGAATGGTTATTAAAATGTGATTGTGGAGAACTTTTTGTGAGAAGACAAGCTGATATTACAGGAGGTTATGTATTCGAATGCCCTAATTGTGTTTTTAGAAAAACGCAATTCTATTTGGGAGGAAAAAAATTTGGTCGTCTTCATGTTCAAGATAAATGGGAGGTAAGAGAAAGCGAAAATGGAAGAAAAGATAGATTTTGGTGGTGTAAATGTGAATGCGGAAATGAAAAATGGGTAACAGCAAGCTCCATAACTCTAAATAGAACCACTAGTTGCGGTTGTTACGCAAGAAAAATAGTATCTCGGTATGCAAATGAAACATTATATCCATTTAAGCATGGTAAATGTCATGATCCTATGTATCAATCATGGATATCCTTGATACATAAGTGTTATAATCCAAAAAATCAAGCTTATCATATTTATGGACATGAGGGATATACAGTATGTGATATATGGAAAAATAGTTTTGAAGAATTTTATAATTGGATGGTTAAACAAAAATGGGAAAAAGGTCTTATTATTCATACAAAAGACAATAAAAAAGAATTTAAGCCACATAACTGTTTTTTAATTTCTAATCGTAAATTATATGACATTAATCAAAGAAAAGCGAGATTACGGAACTTAGGAATTACATATAATAATAAAACTCTCCTTTTAAACGAATGGAGTAAGGAATTAGGCATAAACCATAAACTTTTATATACGAGATTGAAAAAAGGATTAACTTTTGAAAAAGCTATTAAAAAAAAATACAATCAAGGAAGTGGAGAAGGATTTAAAAGAAAAGATATCTCAGATGATATAATAAAAGAAATGTACGAAAGCGGTATGACTATAAAAGAAATAAATGAGGCAACAAATTCTAATGTTGCTACGTATAGATTAAAAAAAATGAAAATTAAAGGAAGGCTTCCTATACAACGAAATGCTATTAATACTCATAAAATTATAAAAGAAATGGCAGCTAAAAAAGCTACAGCTGAAGAAATTTTAGAAAAAGTTCCCTATAGGAACAAGTACTCTTTAAAATATAGGATGCTTGTAATGGGATTTAAATTTAATGGAATGAAAATTCTTTACGATTAATCTTTGTTAATATCATAAATTTTTCTCCTTGTCAACAATCTTTATCGATGCTAAGCTTATGTTCGTAAAACTAAGGACTGTAATGAAAGCAGTAGAAATAAAATATAAAATTGTATGTGGTTCTAAAAGAGCTTACCCTGTGAATCATCTATCTTATCTTTTCCTAGACTTGATAAGAGCAAGGAACTCTAAGACATTTACTTCGGATCAATTATTCTCCTTAAAGAAGATAGCAGAGATCTTAGATTTCGAAGTAGTAGAGAGTTAGCGTTTCTTTTTAGTCGCACGTTTTTTTCGTACAGTTCGTTTTTTCTTTTTCTTGACCTTCTCTGGTAGGCTCACACCTTTTTTGGTTTTTGATTCAAATTCCTTGGCTACCTCAGGTTTCTGGGAAAACAAATATTTTCTTTGTTTAACTGACTTAAATGGCATCTTCACCTCCTATCATAATGACTATCATTTTGATTGTCACTTTGACCATATAAAATAAAATAATTTTTAGTATAGTAAATAATATTGGTATATGTTACCTTATGTTTATAAGCAATAAGCCACAAGGGATGTGGATTAAAAAAAGGAGTAAATCATGAACTTAAAAGATTTCCTAGGATATCAATGTTATGCCTATAACAGATCCAAGAATCCTGAGTTTCTTCCTGAGAAATATGCTGAACTCTTTGAGAATTGGAAAGAGTTTGAAAAGCAGTACCAAAAAGAAAAAGTTTATTGGGATTCTAAAGCTGAAGATTTAATTTAACAAAGGAGAGAAATGATGGAAAATAAAGAAGAAAAACATATCCCTCGATATGTAAGTGTAAAACAATTATCTAAATTTTATCCAGCTTTCTCAGAATTAAGCTTAAGATGGATTCTATTTAATAGAAAAACCAATGGAGCAGATTCTTTTGTTATTAAAGTTGGAAAGAAAAAAATAATAATTGACACATTAAAGTTTATAGAATGGTTAAACGGTAATAAGGAGAAAAATGATGGAGAATAAAGAAGAAATTAAAATAGTACCTAAAATAGAGCAAAAAGTTGAGAAAACTGAATCTTCTGAATTAAATGAATTGTTTACGGCTCTTGCCAAGGTTCAATTAGA
>Ga0233415_10000433_pt1 | contig 20005 bp, 13 predicted proteins | sample Na_anoxic_12_MG_FD_188631 | JGI IMG/M metagenome (GOLD analysis project Ga0233415, IMG submission 188631) | Seawater microbial communities from Saanich Inlet, British Columbia, Canada - Na_anoxic_12_MG | ecosystem: Environmental > Aquatic > Marine > Inlet | place: Canada: British Columbia... | reverse complement strand
TTATTAGTGATGGTTTTGGTGCGTTTGTTGATGGCGTTGGTTTTGCTGCATTTAGTGCTGCTACTTTTGCTGCTACTTTTGGTGCGTTTGTTGCATTTGATGTTTTTGGTGCCTTTGCTGTTGATGCTTTTGATACTGGTCTTAGATTATTTCTTACCCTTTTAATATATGCTGCGTAATTAGCAGGTGGCATCTCTGTGGTTCGTGCTGGTACTGTTGGTCCTCGTTTTGGTGCTGATCCTTTTGGTCTTAGTCCTCGTTTTGGTGCTGATCCTTTTGGTGCTGGTGGTGGTGCTGATCCGTTTGGTGCTGATCCGTTTGGTTTTGAATTTATTACCTCCCTAACAGCTCTCCTATTATTTCCAGAAATTTCTATATCATCTTCAGTTTTGTTTTTACAAAGTTCCAATGGCAATATTTTTTGTTTGAATTTGTATATATTATAATTTTCACTCTTATACTCAATCTTTTCCTTAAATATTTTTGGAATATTATTATTATTACTCTGTGTAATTAAATTACTTTTTATATTATCATCGAATTTATCTTGATTTATAATTAAATATTTTACCATATATAATTATAATATATAAAATTTTGTAATATTATTACTTATAATTTTATTAGTTATTATATCTATTTTCTTCTTCTTTCCCCGCAAAACCGGAAGATTTATTCCTATCAGCAGTACCATTCCCATCATCATCTTGTTTAACTGCTAAATAAACAATATGTCTACTTAAACTATTTATTACTATTTGTTTAATTATATAATTTAAAATATTTATAATCATTTCTATAATCTTTGGAATTTTTAATATTTCAGATAAATCAGCTTCAGTTAATTCTGGATCTTCATTAGTGCCATTTTGTCCAGGTGGAATATATTTATTAAAAATTTTATCAATACTATCTAAATAAATAAATACACCATTTGTAAATCGTAGTCTTTTACTAAACTTCATATTTACTGAAGTTTCAGAATTATCACCCTTAAATTTTTTACAAATTTCTAGTAATTCAGAATATTCTTTACCATATTCATATTTTTCAAAAGGGCCTGGAAGGTCGGCGGGGACCGGCGAAGAAGACACGTCAGCGTGTGCTGTTTCCGAGCCCTCCGCTGACGCATATCTCGCGGGAACGTAGCCGACAGCCCCATCCGGTGTCCGAACCGTCCACCACTCGGTATCGTCAGTATGCGCACCGTAACGTGCAACAACGGCTACTTCCGTGCCTTCTTCCACGGAGAGCTCGCCCTCGCCCGAAGCCGTCCACGAAAAGAGCATCTTCACGGAGTCGCCAGCCGAGGTTTTATCATCGACCACAGGTGGAACCACCTCTGCAGCAGGTGTTGACACAATCTCCCCCGACGAAAACGCTTGCACATAGTTGGCAGGAACGTAGCCGACAGCCCCATCCGGTGTCCGAACCGTCCACCACTCGGTATCGTCAGTATGCTCACCGTAACGTGCAACAACGGCTACTTCCGTGCCTTCTTCCAGCGATAACTCCGTGTCATCCTGGGCGGTCCAAGAAAAGAGCATTTTCGACAAAGAGCGGTCCTCCTCCTCCGCGGCGGCGTCTACCGGAAGGTCTCCGGGTTTAATTGATGTGGTTCCATCACTAAGTCTAAATACTTCCTTGTTATAATTAATTAAAAAGTCATGTAATAAATCTCCAACTTCATCTTTTAAAGTATTAAAAAATAAATCTTTTTTTACTTTTAAGTATGATTCAAATAAATTAAGTTTATTGCTGGAAGAGTTAGGTTGTAGTATATCATCATCATTCAAATTCATTATTTCATTATCAAATTCATTCATAGAATTTATTACAAATTCATTTAGTCCTCTTTTTACACCGCCCCAACCACAAGTGTTAAATTCTTGTATATAAAGATACATAGTTTTGAATTTACTTCCTATAAGTTTATCATCCTCCCTTATATCATCTAAGGAATTACTTAAACCAATGCGCAATTTTCTATATATTTCATCGGTAAGATTCACATTTCTGCCTTGTTGTCGCCTAATAACTTTACTACCAATAGCTTTACTTGTATTTATTAATATTTTTAAATAATCAGCTTCATCTAATGGAGAATAAACTTTTGAACAATCTGGGTCTATATTTTCAATAAAATTCATAATTATACTATATCTTATATATACAAATAAATTTATATTATATAACATATTATTTTTATGTTGTAATAAAAGTATTATATTTCCCCGGTTGATTTAATGCTAAAATATTAAACTCTAATACATGATTTCTACCATTAAAATCATATAATTCTCCATCTGGTGTTAAAAATTTTATTCTTAATTTATCTAATGTACTTAAAGGTGGGTTAAAATATTTTTTAATACCTTTTCGGGGAGTACTACCAGTTGCTAAAATATTATTATCACCATGTGGTACTGTGAAGAATATAACTGCAAAAGAGTCATCTATATTTTTATTATTAGAATCTATATTTTCTAAATTTTCAATTTCTAAAATAATATATTTAGGATCTTCTAAATCCCAAACAAAATCACTGGTATATGTATCCGCGTCCATATAATTCACATTACTAAAACCCAATTTTTTACTAATACTTCCTTTAATATAATCATTACAATTATTTCTACTACACATTTGACACGATTCACAATCATTACAATCAGTATTATCCATATCTGTTAAAGAATTTTTGCTACAAGGACAACAATTATTTAATATATTGAAAATACCTTCTTCATCACTTACATCACTCACAATTGTAAATTTTTGTGTATTTATATCTGCGGATACAGTGTAAGTACTAGATAAATTTTCATTATTATTTAACGCGGTTTGAAGTGCGATTGCTAATTCAGTAGCATTATAATTCCCTACTGGTACAACAACTTCAACTGTTTCTCCGCTAGTTTCTTGTACAAATAATTTATTATTATTTTCATTAATAGCATAGCCGGTATATGGTATACATCCTTGAACTAATTCAATTGAAATAACATCTTTATATTCTTTGGTTAATTCGTAAGCATAATTATTAGATTTTGGATATTTTTGACAGTCTCGATCGCTAGAATCGAGAACAAGTACTTGGGGGATTCTGCCATTAGTTACATTAAGTTCTGGGGCTTTTATAATATGTTGTTCATAAGTTGGTTCAACAATTTGCATAGTTCTATTAAAATTTTGTGGGAAATTTGAGAAAGGTATTTGATTATTTTGCATTACTTATAATTTTAGTATATAATATAAATTTATATAATTTACTTAAAAAAATAAATTATATTATTTATTATATTTTAATTTTATGGATAAATTATTTTTTAATACAAATAATTTTAATTTATTAAATAATATTATTAAAATTACATTAAAAAAAAAATATAATATTGAAATAAATCATACTTTTAAAGATGAAATAGTAGATGTTATGAAATATGTTTATTCAAATATTAATAAAATACCACCTGATAATATTTCAAATGAAAAATATTTAGATATGATAAATATTAAATGTATTTCTATAATTGTTCCAAATATAATGAATATTATTAACCAACAAAATAATAACCAACAAAATAATAACCAACAAAATAATAACCAACAAATTAATAACCAACAAATTAATAACCAACAAAATAATAATGATTTTGAAAAGTCATTTGATATTATAAATAATAATGATAATGAACAAAAACCATTACCTTTACCTGAAAATTCAAATAATAAAATTGCTAATAAAAATGTAAATAAAAATTTTGAAGAATTAGAAAATAATAGAAAAGAAGAAATAACACAATTAGAAGCAGAAAAAAATATTACGGATGAACAATTATCTCCTATGAAAATAAATGAAGATTTACCATCTATTGAAAATACTAGTAAAGAATTTAATAGAAGATTATTAGAAAGGAATATTAATTTTAATTATTTAATTAATAATGATTCACCAAATGAACCTATACAAAAAAAAATGCAAGATACTATTCATAATAGATTTAATGAAAATAATATAAATAATATTTTTCCAGATATAAATAATATTGAATATAATTCATTAAATAATATAAATAATGATATGAATAGTGAAATAAATAATGATATGAATAGTGAAATAAATGGTGAAATGAATAATGAAATGAATAATGAAATAAATAGTTATACAAATAATGATATGAATAGTTATATAAATAATGATATAAATAATGATATGAATAATGAAATAAATAATGAAATAAATAATGAAATAAATAGTTATACAAATGGTGAAATAAATAGTTATACAAATAATGAAATGAATAGTTTACAAGAAAATAACATTAAATATAAAGTAATTAAAGATGATGTACAGGTTGTTAATAATAAAAAGTATTTTTTAAATATTGATTCAAAAAACAGGGATATAGGTTTATATTCTAATCCTAATTATTTTAGTATAGAATTATTTAAAAATGATGATATTCCAAATAGGATAAATGTTAAAAATGATTTATCTAACATTGATTATATTATAAAAAAGTCTATATCAAATACTGAAAATAATAAAAATGATAATAATTATAAAACTATTAAAAATATAGAAACAATTATACCTAATTATGAATTTATTGAGCCATATTTATGTTTAAATATTAAAGAATTAGAAAATTTTAGTCCATATATTAATATTAATAGTGATAATAATATATTTGCTAAATTAGTTTATAATAAAAGTATAAATAATTTTATTAGTATGAAACCATCTAATAAAAATGAGTATTCAAATGTTTTAATAGATAATATTAATAAATTAAGTTTAAAATTGTTAAAACCGGATGGAAATTTATATTTAACGGAAAGGGATAAATTATATGTAGATAAAATTGAAGAAAGTGATAATTTAATTTTAGATAATAAAAAAGCGACAAGAATTCATATAAAAGAGAATCAAAAATTTTGTTCTTGTTTTAAAAAATGTGATTGCGATTTAATAAAAACACATGGATTAGAAGAAAATGATTTGATATATTTTTATTATTTAAAACATATAAATCCAAATTATATTTTATTTTATGATAATGAAAATGAATATTACTATAATAATTATAAAATTATAGTTAATAAAGAAACAAATGATGATATAAATATTAGTATAAATATTATAAAAAATAGAAATAGTAATGAAAATAAATTTATATATTTTGATAAATTTTTGGTTGATAGTTCTTATTTAGTTTTATTTGAGAATGATATTAGTTATTTTTATAAAATTTTACAATTTAATTTAACAAATATAACTATAAAAAAAATAAAAAATATAAATATAAATAATATAAATATTTCTAAAATTGGATATTCTAATAAAAAATATATACAAACACAAACAGAAAATAAAAATAGTATTATTTATAATGGAGGTTATAAAGTTATTAAAAATGAAATAAATAATAATTTATATTTTGATATAAATATTCCATTTAATAATATTAAAGATAATTTACAAAAAAATAATTATAATTTTGATAATTTGGTTTTTATAAAGCAGAATTTACAAATTAATTATACATTTGAAATTTCTACAAGTAATTAATCACTATTATATACACATTTATTGCCTATAATATACAAATTTTTAGACATATGTATCTGTTGTTCAGAATATTTATTATTTTTATTATTTTTATCTATAAAATTTACAATTGATTTATTAGAAAGCATCGGTATATTAAAATATGTAGCTATTGTAAAAAATATTTTTTTCCAATAGTATAGTCCACTATATTTACATTCTTTAATAATAACCCACCCATCTCCATATTCTAATATATTATTATCTATATTATCTTGTGCTATTTCATAAATTTCTTGGTATTGTTTTGCCATCGAAACTAATCCATCTAAAATATTAGAATCAAATTCTTTAATTGATGGAATTAATTGATCGCGCATTTTACCGCGTTCTGACCAATCAGGCGTGCTATCATAAACAAAAGGTATTCCATTTTTAATAGCCAAATCCACTATTGTTGATTTACTGGTTTGTAATAAAGGTCTTAAAATAGTTGTACCATTTTCTTCGGACTCTTCTTTCATACCTAGTAAATTATCATAATGAATACTTTTTTTGATATTAGAAAAAATATTCTCTAATGTATCATCCTTATTATGTCCCAATACTACCGCATATCCTTCAAATTCTTTGTAAGCATTAAATCGTATTTGTCGTGTAATATCTTCATAAAAATCACGGTCAAAACTGCGGTCTCTCCTAATTTCCGTAATATGCCGAACATACAATTTAACTCCTAATTTATCGCAATAATGGCGACATACTTCCTCTTCTTCATCCGCACTTTCACGATTACCATAATTAATATGAACTGCTATTAGATTCATCACAGATTGATGTAGTTGTTTCTGTCTCAATTGATGTAATAATTTAAGACATATCATAGAATCTACACCACCTGATAAAGAAACAATTATATTATTGTAATTATTGTAATTAATAGGAATTTTATGGTTTATTGGTTGAATATTTTCCATTCCAGTCGCGGATCTTGGGTCAAATATTTTTGAATTTAAACTTTGATATCGTGGTTTTGCTTCTACAGTTTTCTTTAATTTAATTAAAGAATTGAGTGTTGCTTGGTAAAATCGGCGATATTCAGGAGTATCATCGCTTAATCTCCATCGTAAAATTAATGGGAGTATTTTTTCTTCAATAATTTCAGCATTAAATGTATGACGCAATGGCATTAGAAAAAAACATCTTTCAATAGGAGAATATTGGTCAATATTATCTATATTTTCTTGAACTAAATTTAATGCCACCACATCATATGGTTCTGTGCTTTTAATTAAATCCTGTCTTTTTAAGTGCCGAGATAGTTGGTCATAAATTAGAATTTGTTCTAAAATAGGTAAATTATCTGTATTAGAATTTGATAAAATTAAATAACCGAATATATCGGCAATCATTTTATCATCGCATGTAGTGGCATTAAACCATATATTGGGGTTAGCTAGAAAAAATTTTGTAAATTCGCCCATATTGTATAGATAAATATTAAATAAATCTTATATATTCAATTTTTATTTATTTTTATATATTTATATTTATATATATGGATAATTATATAGTTCTAAATGAAAGAGACATTTTTAATTTAGAAATGTTATTAATTGGCGCATTTAAACCATTAACTGGATTTCTTCGAGAAAAAGATTATAATTCTGTTGTAGAAAATATGAGAATTTCATCTGGAGAGTTATGGTCAATTCCAATTACTTTATCTATATCTGAAAAAAATACAGAAAAATTTAAAAATGGTGATAATATTATTTTAAAAGACGAATATGGACTGTCATTAGCTGAATTAAAAAATATAGAAATTTATAAACCAAAATTAGAAAAAGAATGCAAATATGTTTATGGTACTACCGATGATAATCACCCTTCCGTTAATCGTATTTTAAAAAATCCAAATAAATATTATATTGGTGGGGAACTTAAGAAAATAAGCGGAATTAATCATTATGATTTTGCCGAATATAGATTAACACCCGATGATGTTAAAAAATTTTATAAAGAAAATGGATGGAAAACAATTGTTGGATTTCAAACCAGAAATCCAATGCATCGCTCTCATTTTGAATTAACTAAATATGCTCTCAAAATGGCAGGCGAAGACGCAAAATTATTATTAAACCCTGTAGTTGGTGAAACACAGAATTGTGATGTAGATTATTATTTACGAGTTAAATGTTATATCAAACTTTTAAGATACTATCCTGAAAATGGTGTAAAATTATGTTTATTACCTTTAGCAATGCATATGGCTGGTCCCAGAGAAGCACTTATGCATGCAATTATTCGGCAAAATTATGGTTGTACACATTTTATAATAGGTAGAGATCACGCGGGTCCATCATATAAAACAAAAGAAGGAGAATCATTTTATGGTGCATACGAAGCACATGATTTAGTTAAAATATATGAGGAAGAGTTAAGTATTAAGATTATTTTTGCCCCACATATAGTTTATGTAGATGATTTAAAAGATTATAGATTGATTACAGATGTTGAAGAGGGAATGAAAGTTTTAAATATTTCTGGTACAGAACAGAGAAGAATGTTAGAAAATGGCGAAGATATTCCTGAGTGGTTTACATATTCTGAAATTGCCGATGAACTTAAAAAATTTTATAAACCAAGAAATAAACAGGGGTTTTGTATATATTTAGTTGGATTATCGGGTTCTGGTAAATCAACTATTGCACAATATTTATATAATAAATTGCGTGAAATAGATACAAGAACAATTACAATTTTAGATGGAGATGTAGTTAGACATAATTTAAGTAAAGGACTTGGATTTTCGCGCGAGGATAGATCAACAAATGTTAGAAGAATAGGATATGTTGCTTCAGAAATAGTGAAACATGGTGGGATATGTATTTGTGCGAATATTGCACCATATGAGGATGACCGTAAAAATAATCGTATGCAAATAGGTAGAAATTATGTAGAGATATATTTAAATACAAAATTGGAAACGTGTGAAGAGCGTGATATTAAAGGATTATATAAATTGGCAAGAGATGGTGTGATTAAAGAATTTACAGGGATATCTGATGTATTTGAAATACCTGAAAACTCGGAATTAATATTAGATGGTAGTAATTATAATAATATTGAAAAAAATGTAGATGAGATTATTAAATATTTAAGTAAAGAATTATTAGTTTAATTTTAATGTAAGTAAAAAATCATTAATTTAATTAAATTTAATATGTTATTATAATATATATTTGTAGATATAAGTATAAATAATATATATAATATATTATATATAATATATATTATGCCTATTCAAACAATTGTTGGTAATAAGATAGAAACAACTGAAATGGAAAATACTTCATCTGATATAATAGATATAAAAGATAGTTTTGATATGAATAATCATGATATTTTATCTGTAAATAATATAAATACATCTAATATAAATTTATCAACAATAAATGGTGTTGCATATTCAAGTACTCAAACTTCTGCCAGTTCGAGTACTAATTATGAAAATTCTGGAAAATATTCTCAAATAAATGGTGATATTATAATTCATGGGGATAATACAAGTTCTACATCTGCTAAATCTATTATATCTGGTACAGGATTAGGGAGTTTAGATTTTTCATTAAGTGAATTAAGTATTGGTAGTTCATATCATATTAAAATTGCTGGTAGTATTACAACAAAAGATAAAAGAAATATAAATATATCTTGTTATTTAGGAACTACAATTATATACTCTACATCAATTGATACTGATGATATAACAATAGAAAAATTAAATAGTGATAATTATGCTTATGAATCTGAAATAGATTTTACTATTCATTCATCTGGTTCAAATGGTAAAATTTATTCAAATGGACAATTATTATATACTAAAGGAACATCTCAAAATAATTTAAGAGGAAACTCTTCTGAAAAAACAGTTAATAGTATAGACTTATCGAATAATTTATTGTTAGATATAAAAATTTATTGGGAAAACTCTGCAGATACAGACGAATCTTTAACAAATAAAATGGTAAGAATTACAAAAATGTTTTAATTTATAAATAAATATTTTATAATATACTAAAATTATAATAATTTAATTAGGTATATTTTATTATTTTATATTATGGAAAATATAATATAAAATATGACTACAATTATTTTACAGCGCTGAACATTTTAAATTTCCGATTTTATATCACTTTTATTTTCATTCCTTTGGTTAAAGATTTTGGTTTTTTATTACTTTTCTTACTCTTTTTTATTTTGTCTTTGTATATTTTCGGTTGCTTATATTTTGTTGATATACCTTTCTTTATTTATTTATAATTTAATAAATTTAGATGAATTATTATAACTACCTAATTTTATTTTAGTTTTTTTTCTCATTGCTGCATCGTGGTCATATACTTCTTTTTTCTCAATATCAACCGCAACTTTCATTTTAATTTTAGGTATTTTTGTAATAGGATTCCGTTTTAATTTATCATCAATTTTATATAATTTACGATTTTCTATAAAATATAAATTATTATTTATATCTATCGCTCCGTGTCTTAATTTTTGTTCCACTTTACGCATTTCTGAATTTAATCCTCTTCCTAAATCTTTTCCTAATATTGGTACATATGATATACCTTCAACATTTTCACCATAGCTAATACAATTTATATTTCCTTCATTATCTAATGAATTCAATACACAATCAACAGCACTATCTTTCATAATTTTTAACATCTCATCTGTAATTTTCTCTTTCTTTTTAGCTATATCCAAAATAATCTGATCGGCAGATAATTTTTCTTTAGGTTTTAAACTTTTTTGGTCATCATCACTAATTATCGATAAATATCTATATATAGAAACGTCTCTCTCATTTAATGGTAAATCTATATGAGAATTTCTTCTTACAGCACGACCGATTACCTGTTTAATACGAACATTATTCCAATATGATTCCATAATATGGACTTGTCTAATATTTTTTAAATCTAAGCCTTCAGCCCCAGCAGATGTTGCTAATATAATTTTAATATCACGGCCATATTTATTTTCAGAAGATGAAAATATATTTTTAATTTCATTTCTTTCTTCTAAATCTTCACTACCACTATACATTGCGTATTTTGGCAATTTATTATTATTACCATATTTTGAATATCCATTTGCATTTAAAACACGAGAAAATATTTCAACACCTTCTAATGATCTAAAATCAGAATATACAAATACTAATCCTTTTGTTTTCTCAATATTCTCTAGTATTGTTTTCATTTTATTAGAGTATACACCTAGTTTATCTTTAACTAAATATTTATCAGAATTAGCACTCAATTCATTTAATGCTAATTCAACTGATTTCTGATATCTCTTTAATTCCTCTTTTCTAACTTCACTCGAATCTTCATCATTATCATCTGCTTTCATTACTTTCACTATAGATTCATTCTTTTCATTCTTTTGATTTATATCTTTTTCTTTTTTAATTACTCTTTCCCCTATTCCTGGTCTATTAATTTCAGGAGGGAATACAAAATTACTATACTGTCTAGTAAATACTCTTATTTCTGATAATTTTCTTGAAGATTTTTCCTCATTTCTAACTTTTTCATATTCCGAAAATTGATATGGACTCATTACAATATTCACATAATCATCTGATTTTATTTTAGGCAAATTGTCTTGCTTACCTTTATAATATGATATTAATCCAGCTATTCTCCTTTTAAATAATTCCATATTTTTCATACACATTGTATTTTTATCAATAAAATAATTATTAAATTCCTCTAAACCTTTACCATCATGTTCATCTGGAAATAAAGTAAATTCCATATATGTATTATATTGAATATTTATATCCATTTTTTTTGCTATATCTGTAATCTCGCCTAATTTTTCTTTATAATCAGTATGCCAAGGTTTAATATTTAAATGAAATTCAATTGTTTTATTTTGCTTGTTTATTTTAAGATAATCAATATATTTCTCTTTCTCTAATTCTTTCTCTAATTGTGTTAAATTCCAATTTGAACCATATTTCGGTGAAACATACACTATGTCAAATATAGTTATATACATATATCCGTGCAAAATATTTAATAATATACCAGTTTCATATATATCATTCACAACAGGAGTACCAGTTAATGCTATTATTTTACAATCTTTTGTATTCATTAACTTATTATATATCATACGACCTTGTTTATTATCACCATTTAAGCCACCAACCATTCTTGATACTAAATTATGTGCTTCATCTATAATTATTAAATGATTATCTAATTCTATATCATTCAATTGTTTAATTGTATTAGACGCATTTGATGAAATAAATGTATAATGTTCATTTATTAAATTTGGATTTTTTTTATATTTTGGATCACCACAAAATAATAAACCTTCTTTAGATGTACCTATAAAATTACCTTTTAATGATGCGGGCATTATACCTATTATATTTTTATCTGTTTTTAAATTTTCAGCAATTGTAATTGCACTACAAGAATTATGGGTTACTGTATTATCGCCTAATAAAAATCTATGATTACCATCTACACTAAATCCATAATAATTATCTTCACCATATTCTTCTATTTCTATTTTATAAATTATTGTTTTATTTTCTTTTATTTTATATCCCATCAATTCGTCATCCATATTTAAACAATCTTTTATAGAAATATCCATTGTTTCGCCATTATTATTTTTTAAACATAATATATGTTCACTATTTACAACATAATCATCTCCAATTGATTGTTTTATTTTATACATTTTATCTCTACCAATAGTAGTTGTTAAAACATTTCTAGGAAGTAAATCATCGCCCATAACTTTTTCATTTATTTTTATATCTTGAACCATTTTTATTTCACCATTTGTCATAAGAATTGGTGTATTTTTTTTAAAACATTTACCAGAACCTAATCCGTGATATAATAATATTCCTCTATATGGTGATGAATTTTGCATATAATCTCTTAAAAATAATTGATAAGAAAATGGTTTAAATTTACCATCTATTGAACTTATTTTTGTTTTATCTGTTAATTTATATTTAATAAATGTTTTATTAATCCACGCTGGAAATTTTTTATTATTTTGTAATACCCAAAAAGCTGGTTTTATTAAAGGATATTCATTATTTACAGTATTTTTATTATTATTTACAGTATTTTTATTATTATTGGTAGTATTATTTTTACTATTATTGGTAGTATTATTTTTACTATTATTGGTAGTATTTTTATTATTATTGGTAGTATTATTTTTACTATTATTGGTAGTATTATTTTTACTATTATTGGTAGTATTATTTTTATTATTTAATTTAGATGATTTTTTAATTGTTATTTTTTTAGGTGTTTGTTTTTTTTTAATAATTTTAACAGTTGATTTTTTTGGAGATGTTTTTTTAACAACCATTACTTATATAATAATAATAATATTATAATTATATTTATTATTATATTTTTTTATAAAGTATGTGTAATATATATATAGTAAAATATTCTATTAATATATAGTATATATCAATGAATAATAATATTGATAAATTTACAAAAAATTCATTTGAAAAATTAGATAGTATTATTAAAAATAATTTAAAAGATGTTAATAAATTTCTTTATAAAGAATTAAATAAAATTAAATGTGTTTTTTATGGTAAAACCGCAATAGAAATCAGTTTAAATATTACTCCTACTTTTCCATTTAAAGTTATATCAACTGAAAATATTAAAGTTTTTTTACCAATATTTAATAAAATTTTAAATATATATAAACTTAATTATAAAATTGATAAATTATCTAAATTTATTATTTATAAACTAAACTTACAAAATGTATTATTTGTATATTATATTGATAAAAATAAATATAGTTCTCATATAAAAAATATTAATAATTCTTTAATATTTGACCCATTAATGTCATTAATGGATATATATTATATGTATTCTGTGCCAATAATGAATACTACAAATTGGATAGATTTAACAGATATAGACCCATTATATATTAAAACATTAAAATATAGTAAAAATAATAATTATTATAGTGATAATATTTTAGATAATATTTATAATAAAAATTTTAAATTATTTACAGATTTTGAATTTTTAAAACACAATATATTATTAACTGGAATACACGCATATAATGAAATAATGAATACAAAATATAATGATAAAATAATTTTAATGACATATGATGTAGATAATATAATAAATAAGATACAAATAATGTATAAAAATAATTTATCTGTATCAAACCATAAAATTAATTTTATTAATTATTTCAATAACTATTATATAATTAAATATAAAAATATACATTTATATACTATTTTCCAGATGAAAGACCCATTTATTTACTATCATAAAACTAAAAGAACAAATTTTCATACAACAGTTTTTATATTATTATTAAATTCGATAATAGAAAAAACTAATAAATATAATGAATTAATTAATAATTTATTAATTGAGGGTAGTAAAAAAGATTTATTATTAGATGATAAATTTAAATGCTTTGAAGTGGGATATTTAAATAATTCAATAAAAAATTTAATAAACCAAAGAAAAAAATAATATAATAAAATTATAATAAATATAATAATTATAGATGATGTATAATAAAGAATTATTAAATAAAAGAATTAATGAATTTGATAATTATAATGATAAAATTTATGAAAAAAATATAGATATTAAAGAATTATATATTTTTCATAAAACTGTATTAGATGTTTCTAAAAATAGCGACTTTATTATAAAAGGTAGTCGAGCAGCAGAAGCAACATTACCAGTCAATATATATAAAAATAATGATATTTTATATTCAGATTATGATATAATTAGTACAACACCTCTTGAAGATTTAAAGAAAATAGCAGAAGAATTAAATAAAAATGGAATTACCAACATTAAAATTACTAATATTATATTTAAGTTAGATATTTTTAGATTATCTATTTATAATATACCTTTAATTGATATTGAACAAATTGAACCAAAAATTTTTGATAAAATTTCATATATTGTTTTAAATGATATTAAATATGTAGATCCAGATTATTGGAAAATAGATTTATATAGTATGTTATCACGACCAGTTTATATAAATGTAAAAAATTGGAAAAAAACATTAAATCGTATAAATATTGTGGAAAAACATTGTAAATATAATAATAATAAAACTAAATCTATTTTAAAAAATCATACAAATATTATAGAAGAAATAGTTAATAAATTAAATAATAATATATTAATAACCGGTTCATATGCTTATTCAAAATTAGTAAATAAAATTGATATACCTTATTTAGAATTACTAACAACAAATTATAAAAAAGATGTTAGTAATATGAAAAATATATTAAATTCATACAGTAAAAATATTAAACTTGAAACTAATGAAAAATATTTATATATGATGGGATATAATACTGTATTTTATTTAGATGATGACCCTATATGTATAATTTATAATATTGATTTATGTACTTCATATGTAAACATAGATAATAAAAAATATACTAATTTATACTTTTTAAAATTCTATTTTAATTTTTTAAAATACTCATATTATGAATTTATAGATAGTATGTCTTATTATAATTATTTATTATCAACAATAAATATAAAAGATTTACCAAGTTTAAATTGTATAGGTGATATTAATCCAGGTATTAAAGAATATTTAGAATTTGTATCAAAACATAAAGATAAGAAACTTATAATACAATATTAAATAATAATTAATTTTTATTTTTTTTATTTATTTTGCGGAATCCTGCCGCTTTTGTGGTCGGTAATTTTTTTTTCCATGCGGTTCGTAATTTCTTCGGCGTTCGAGGTGTACCGTCTGGCAAGTTGTTTCCGTTCACATCCAGAACTGTCAAATTTTTCAGTTCTCCTAGCTCTACCGGAAGCGAAGTCAGCTGGTTGCGGCTGCAGTCCAACACCTGAAGTTGGCACAGCTGCCCAATCTCCGGTGGAAGCGACGTCAGCTGGTTGCGGCTGCAGACCAACAATATACGATCATTACAATCATTACAACCATAATAGTCTTTGTTATTGCAATTTTTGCAATCGCGTAATTCATCCATACTTGAGTATAGATGCTACTAATTATATTTATTTATTATGGATATTATAATTTTTCATTTTTTTATTTGATTTTTTGTGGATTAGTACTAACCCATCTTACTTTACAAGCGCTTTCTTTGTAAGCGGGACACGAGAAATATTATATTTGTCAAAAATAAGTTTTAACTCTTGATGATTTAAAACATTATTTGAGATTCTAATATCCCCGGTAAGAACCTGGACTGTAATATCTCCAAAATAAATTTTATTGAGTTTAGTTAACTCAATAATTTCTACCGCAAGCGACGTCAGCTGATTATGGCTGCAGTACAACTCCTTAAGTTGGCTCAGTTGCCCAATCTCCGATGGAAGCGACGTCAGCTGGTTTCTGAAGCAGTACAACTTCTGAAGTTGGTTCAGCTGTCCAATCTCCGCTGGAAGCGACGTCAGCTGGTTCACTCTGCAGTCCAACCTCTGGAGTTGGCTCAGCTGCCCAATCTCCGATGGAAGCGATGTCAGCTGGTTGCCGCTGCAGTCCAACTCCTGAAGTTGGCTCAGCTGCCCAATCTCCGATGGAAGCGATGTCAGCTGGTTGCCGCTGCAGTCCAACTCCTGAAGTTGGCCCAGCTGCCCAATCTCCGATGAAAGCGATGTAAGCGGGTTGTAGCTGCAGTACAACTTCTGAAGTTGGCTTAGTTGACCAATCTCCGATGGAAGCGACGTCAGCTGATTATAGCTGCAGTACAACTTCTGAAGTTGGCTTAGTTGACCAATCTCCGTTGGAAGCGATGTCAGCTGGTTGCCGTAGCACCGCAACACCTGAAGTTGGCTCAACTGCCCAATCTCCGGTGGCAGTGCCGTTAGCCGGTTGTCGCCGCAGTTCAACTTTTGAAGTTGGCTCAACTGCCCAATCTCCGGTGGAAGCGACGTTAGCTGGTTGCCGCTGCACCACAACTTCTGAAGTTGTCTTAGCTGCCCAATCTTCGGTGGAAGCGTTCTCAGCTGTTTATAGCTGCGGACCAACAATATACGATCATTACAATCATTACAACCATAACAGTCTTTGTTATTGCAATTTTTGCAATCGCGTAATTCATCCATACTTGAGTATAGATGCTACTAATTATATTTATTTATTATGGATATTATAATTTCATTTTTTATTATAAAATTAGTAATTAAATTATGGTATAAGTATAATAAATATTATATAATAGTTAAACAGCGATATATACATAATAATATATAAAAAAATGAATAATATAAATATATTATATTTATAGAAGGTATTAAAAATGGAATCAAATGGTGCTGAAAATACATATATGCCTAAAAATATGAGTGTTATATATAATCCAAATAATAAATTGATTGAAAAACGAGACGTTCATAAAATTTTAACAAAAGCAAATATAAAAAATAGAGTGAATGATATATCTATTTGGCAAAAAGCTTTCACACATAGTTCTTACAGTAAGAAATCAAAAAAAAATAGAAAATATAATGGATTTTTAGAAAAATTAAATATTACAGATGAAGATGAGCAAGATAAAGATTATTCGAATTGTTTAGAAATACAAGAAGATTCTAGTGAAAGACTAGAATGGTTAGGGGATGCGATTTTACAAGCTGTATCAGCATCTTATTTGTGGACAAGATTCTCCAAACAAGATGAAGGTTTCTTAACAAAATTACGAAGTAAATTGGTTAAAACAGAAGGTTGTTCCAAATATGCAAAGTATTATGATTTTGAGAAACATTTAATAATTTCTAAACATATTGAAGAAAATTGTAATGGCAGAAATAATTTACACATTTTAGAAGATGCTTTTGAAGCATTTATTGGAGCAATGTATGTAGATTTTGGCATTAATAATGAGTCAACAGGATATAATGTATGTAGAAAATTTATAGTATATACATTTGAAAATTGTGGTATTGATTTTACAGATTTAATTATGAATGATGATAATTACAAAGACCAATTAATGAGACATTATCAAAAAAAATTTAATGGCAAATTCCCTATTTATGAAGAAGAATCATATAATGAAGAAAATAAATTATTTACAATGTATGTTGTTCATCCTGGTACAAAAAAATCAATTGGGAAAGGAACAGCACAATCGAAAAAGAAAGCGGAGCAATTCGCTGCTAAAAAAGCATTACAATATTTTAAGATTCCGGTTAAATAAAAACCATATAAAGGATAAATTAAAATATTATTTTATAAATAGTTAATATAGTATATATAATGAGTGAAATATATTATTATAATGACAAAAAATTTGAAACATTTAGCGAATGTTTTGAGGATTGTGTAGTTTCAAAAATAGATAAATTATTTGAAATTAATCTTACATATTATGTACGTAAAAACGAAATCGTTTATTCTCTTCATATGAATGTTATGAAACATGGAAATAATCTATATAAACTTAAAAATATTTGTTTTCAAGATAAAAGTATAACATATGATTATTATAATACTTGTCATTCCAAAAAGGGTGAATATGCAGTCTATGATTTTAATACAGATACATTTATGGAAGATGTATTTTTAGTAGATAAATATGCTGATTGTTCAGATGGATATTTAACTGATAAATTAGAATATATGTTTACAGAATGTCCTGATGTATTGCCAGAATTAGTATAAATATAAATAATATAAATATAAATAATATAAATATAAATAATATCAATATAAATAATATCAATATAAATCTAAAAATTTTTCAGGACTAATTAAATTTAACATATATCTGCGATATTTTACAAATGTATCGTATTTATATAATTCATCTTTATCTTTAACTATATTAAATAATTCTTGTTTTCCTTTTCTAATAATTCCAACACCCCAATCACAATCAACTACACTTACTTCTAAATCATCTCTTTCAGTTCTTAATTTAGTTATTATTTTCCAAACTTTGCCTACCCAATGGCGATCTGTATAAGTTCTATTATTCCATATAATTTTATTTTCAATACTGCCATTATATTTAGAGCGATAATTATCTCTTTGTAAATATTCTATCGGTGGATTACAATCGTGTAAAACAATTGTCCCATTTTCAGTAAGATGATTTAAGCTATTTATTACATCAGACATTACATTATATTCATATAAACATCCATCTATAAATATAATATCAAATTTTTCATTTACATCTAAGTCTTTAAAAAATTGTATAGATGTTTTTCTATAAATATTTTTATCCCATATTTTAAATACAGGATCATCTATTTTAGGCGATGGGTCAACACCATATTTTTCATTTATAATTACATCATTAAAATGATAACAATTATATACTCCTATTTCAAGATATTTATTATAATTGTATTTTTTAATAAGATGATTAACAATACTATTTCTATTAATATTGTGAAAATCGTGATTGAAATGATATGTACCACAATTCCCATATAATTCTTTATTATTTTTATGAAATTTTATTCTTTTTTCTTGAAAATATTCGTGATTAATATTGAAAAATTTAAAAATATCAAATGTATTTAAAAAATTAATTTTATTAATTTCTTCATTAATTATTTCATAATCATCACATATATTATTATAATAATCAATATTATACTTTAATGCTGGTAAAAACCATCTTAATAATGCCCGCCATTTTATATCATTTACATTAAATAAATTATTAAATTTTTTATCATAATTTAAAATATATTTTTTTAAGGGAAATTCAACTATTTTTTGTATATTGTATGTATAATTTATATATTGGTTATACTTGCTTAAAGGAAATAAATAATGTATTACAGACCTATGAAATATTTTAATATTATTATTTAAATAATAAATTGCAGGTTTAAAATTCATAAGATTTTTTAATATATTATTTATATCTTCTATTGATAATTCTAATATACTATCTAAAAATAAATAATAACAATATGTTTTAGGACATTTTTTATATAAATCATTAATATTATAACAATTTTTATCTAAAAATATATCAAATTGATTATTATCATCGATTATATTTTCAAACTGCAATTTATTTGTATATATTACTAATGTTTTCATTAATAATATATTATAATTATTTTATTATAATTAAACTTTACTTATGTTAAATATAAGATAAATTTATCCTAAAATAAATTCTCTTAAGCTTTCTTCTTTTTCATCTTCATCACCTAATAATACATAAGTTTTTAAATCAACATTATTTAAAAATAAATGGAATAACTTAATAAAATTATTTAATTTTTTCATAATAAAATCATTCCAATAATTTTCATCAAAATTTTCTTCAATAATATTTAACTTAATTTCACCACCTCTTTTAAAACTTTCAACTAAATGTCCTCTTGATAA
>Ga0233415_10000432_pt1 | contig 20016 bp, 22 predicted proteins | sample Na_anoxic_12_MG_FD_188631 | JGI IMG/M metagenome (GOLD analysis project Ga0233415, IMG submission 188631) | Seawater microbial communities from Saanich Inlet, British Columbia, Canada - Na_anoxic_12_MG | ecosystem: Environmental > Aquatic > Marine > Inlet | place: Canada: British Columbia... | reverse complement strand
ATGTACCTGCAGTTAATCCAAAAGCATTTGAAGTAGTTTGTGCAAGAGGGTCATCCCATAAATATGTATATGGTACTGTCCCTCCCGAAAGAGTTAAGCTTATAAGTCCAGTAGTTCCTGCACCACTGTTCTCATCCACAATAACAGCATTAACTGCTAAAGATGAACAATATAAACAGGTTCCGTCATCACAAGTTGCTGTAGCATCATAATTAACAGCAGTTGCATCTGTACATCCACATATCAGAGCTGTATATGTTAAAATATTAGTCTCAATCTCTACAACCACCCCAGTACTATATGTAACAGTGAATCTCCAGCTATAATCATCATCTGCAGGGAAATATATATATGCTGTAGTACATAGGAAACCTACTTGAGTTCCATAAGAACCAAGAACTAAGGGTACATTTGTTTGAAGTGTTCCATTTAGTATAGTAGCCAATCCTGAAGGATCTTGTATTGCAACGAAATCTACGTTGGTTATAGTTGGGCCAGTAATAGCATTATTTACTAACTGCCATGCAAATTGTACCGCGCAGCCGTTATTAGCAACCTCTACAAAGGTAGCTGTAAGATCTGGGTAAATACAACTACCATCATCACAGTTAATTGCAGCATCATAATTAAGAGCAGTAGAATCCGTACATCCGCATGGATCTAATTGTATATTTTCTATATTAGAAGAAAACGAACACATATGTCCACTTGAATAATTTATACTAACATCTACATAATATAAACCTGAGCCATAACCCCCAAAGTCATCAGTTGAACAATTATAATGATATGTAATACTATGAGAAGCTATATTATCTGTTCCTGGAGGATTATAGACGACCGGAACCCCCGTTGACCAAGTAGTACCCCCATCTCCAGAATAAAATAATATTGTTAACATATTATCTGCATTATCTGTAGCAGGATTATTACAATCAATCTCGAATATATATTCTGCATCACAACTATCTACATGTCCTGCTGCCTGTCCAAACGTTGGAGTATCACAACAAGGATAAGTACACGATCCATCATCACAAACAGCATTAGCATCATAATTTAAAGCAGTAGAGTCCGTACATCCATAAACACATGTATCATTTACTGTAAAAATAACAGGATCATGGTTACATCCAACAGAGTCAGTTAGTACTATTGTATAATCTCCTGGAACAAGATTATTAATATCTTGAGTTGTAGCAGTGAATCCCCCAGGGCCAGTCCACGAATAAGTATACCCAGGTGTAGCACCTACAACATCTATATCTATACTTCCATTGTTTAATGTACTATTATTTGCATGCACAGGACCAGTACCATTAGGAAAGCTAATTGTAAAATTGGTAGGTTGAGTAATAAATATAGATTGCGTAGACGTACAATTTTGTGCATCTGTTACAATAACATCATACGTACCAGAACCTAAACCAGAAATCCACTGAGTTGTGTATGGTCCTCCAGGTCCTGTCCAGTTGTAAGTATATGGCGCTACTCCTCCAGAGGCAGTAACAATTGCAGAAGCATCTGAACCATTATAACAAGTTACATTTGTAAAAGATGTCGTTGTACTAAATCCACTGCAGTTTCCTACATTTATAGGAAATGAATAAGAACATTTACCAGTTGAAAATACTACACCGTAATTTCCTGATGATAAAGTAGATTCTGTATACGATGTAGGAGATATATTATTAAGAGTACCTATAGCGATAGGGGGATTGGTTATTAAGGCAGGAGTACTATCCCAGACTGCCACAGTAACAGCACTAGTCATAGCAGTACTATAAGGTTGTACAAAAGCTATATTAGTAATTACAATTTCTCCGTCACCAGATACAATACCAGTCTCAGGTATAGAAGTAATATCTGCAGTGAAAGTACCACAACAAGTTCCATTATCACAATTAGCTAAAGAATCATACCCACTGTCTCCTGTAATCATACACCCACACACCTCAGAAGCTGCAGTATACCCAGTGTAATTGAAAAAATTGGAGTTGGGAGAGACACCAGTATACGATGAATAACTTGGATGATTTATTGTAACTAAAACTCTATAATTCCCATTACCAACTATACTAGCATTATTTCCAGCCCAATCAGATATATCTCCAATCCCACAAGACTCAATGAATTCACCTGATAAAGTACCTCCGACTCCTGGATTAGGAGTATATGTAAAGGAAAATGGAAATAAAGTAGGATCAGAAGCGTCTATCCAAATACTTGTACTTGGATTAAGAAATTGTAGCACTACTGTTAAATGTGACTGTAATACAGGATCAGCTACATTTGTTGTATATAAAAATGTACCTGTAAATGCATGCGACACATTACAGTAAGAGGTAGAACTAGTTAAAGTTATGTTAACTGATGCCATAGACTAGCAATTACACCCGCAGGATAAATCACAAAGTTCTTTAGCCTTTTTATACTTATCAAAGGCGTTTTGTATATATCCAGTATTTCCAAGGACATATACTTGTTCTGCTGATGCTTTAGCAGTGCTGATAAGTAAATATATTTTTTGTGCTTTTGCAAGCGCTTTAGAACATCTAGGACATTCACACCCACAATTTATTAATTCTTCTGTCAATTTAGTAAGACAACAATCTATATCACAACTGGCAATAAATGCAGCATTAGCAATAGTTGTACCTCCTTGTGCGTATTCTACTTCGTAAACACCATTAACAGTTAACGATATTTCATTTTCTAATGTTTCACCAGCAGTTGAAAAAACAACAGGATGTGCAATTACAACCCCTGTTTCATAATTAGTTAAAGTAAGGGCACCTGAAACGGCAGCTCCTGTGGAATCTGTAGTATCTATGGATACAACTAAACAGTCTGGTCTAGTACCAACAATTGTTAATGACATTGAATTAAAATTTTTATATTAAAAAAAAGACTTACGGGGGATTATTACCCCCGTAAATCTAATATTTAGTTACTCTTAAAGAGCTGCAACGATAACAGCAGAATCTACACTTGTAGCAGGTGCTACAGCAGCAGCACTATTTTCTACAGCGATGATAAGCTCTCTTACATTGTCTACCCCTCTAATTTGACCTGGAGCATCATTTTTCCATGTAATCACATTAAGTTGATACGGGAATCCTGTAACATCTGCATAGATGTCAGATGGATCTGGTAAGTAAGTAGCTCTGTCATAATCAGATACTCCTGAACCTAATAGATTTTTCTCTAAGTCAGCTATTACAAATACATCCCCTGTTCCTTTGAATGCAGTTGTTGTGAATGTTTGTGCAGATACAGTAGCTGCAGATCCATTAGCATCATAAGCCATTTGAATATTACTTGCATCAACATTACCTCCAGCGTATACAGTTCCTGTGATAGTCAAAACACCAACAGCAGCCGTAGCAGCAGTGATGAATGGAGAGTTTCCAGCAGCAATATCAGCAGTGATAGCAGCAGCTACGTTAGCAGCGAATGTACCAGCAGCTCCATTACAAGCTACTTCATATGATTTTCTAGCAAAAGGCTCATACCCAGCAGAAGTATCAATAAACTTTACTGTAGCTGGCTCAGTTGCAGCCGCATCTTCTACTAAAGTTACTGTAAATACCTCAGCAGCAGCCGCAGCTCCTGTAGCAGTATTAGCTGAAACTACATTTGCAACGTCAATCCAAGGTGACTTTACGTTAGAACCATTAAGCTCTACTCTAAATTTTCCTGATGCAGGTGCAGCTGTTAATACAACTCCTGCTTCATTGATGAATTTAACTCCCGTAGCGGTTGCGTTATTTACATCTTTTCCAATAATTAATTGTCTCATTATTTCTTTTTTTTTATTTGTTATTCATTTTTACCTACCTCATTTTCATAAGTTTTATATCTAGGATCCGAAATTGTTTCTAGAATACTACTTACAGCCATGTCCACTATCTCCCTGTGAGTGTGGTCGGGTAATTCACAGCTTACACGCAAAGATAATGAAATCTCTGCAGGTTTTTTTATGTATGTTAATTTTACCTCGTCTATTATAAATATATCACTTGTGAATATATCTAAATTACTACCTCTTACAGTCATTAAAGGTTTTTCGTATGTTGTTGTATTAAAAGGATCTTGAAGTAATGTATAAATATCATCTTGTTGTACATACTTATTTATAGCAAACTCAGTAGTTGCGTCCAGTTTACCTCCATCATTTTCAGGGGGTGTTCTATACACATCATCAGATACTTCACACACTAAAGGTGTGTCATAAATAGATAGACCTGTAGGTGTGTTAGGATTATCTACTACCAAATGCCATACAGATCCTAACTCCTCATCTATACAGTGCGCAGCACCTTTATATGATCCTGCTAAACTAAATATAAACTCCCCAGGATAGCTTAAACCATCGTACTCTTCCCAGTAAACATCTACTAAACCAGGTATCCCTACCATAAGCTCTGCAACAAACGCCGCCTCATCTATAGGTAAATCTAAAGAATTAGTGTTAGACCATATAGACATAGATGTAGCTGAGTCATCAGATATATCTGGTGTCATGTATATACTATCTGCAGAGTCTAGAGAATAACTCCCTAAAAGCTCAGACATAGGTACATGGAAGTATTTTATATCTGCCCCCGTAGTTTCATCAAACTCTATTGGAATACATTTATTAATCCAAAGTTTAGACCTACTATTAACTAAATGCATATAATCTTTTGGAAGTCTAACGGTATCCACAAAGATAGTATTATTCAATTGCTCTTTATACAAAGCTTGAAGAGATGTCTCTACAACTAAGGATCTTAAATCATCAATACGTTTCTGACTCTGTTCAAATCCTTTTTGATACTTATTACCTGCTCCATATTTTAAACTAATAAATTTAGCTTGGGCTTTATTAAGCTCTAGATCTATCTCCTCTGGTAAAAGCATATCAGCTTGGAATGAATTTATCTTATCCACTCCTTGCTGAATTGCTATGTGCATCTCTCCTATAGTCATATTACAGTGCTAATTCTTTTAATTTAGCTCGCATAATAGTAAGCGAACCAGAATTCTTTTTATTTTTCATATAAATTACTGCATCATCTAATGTTTCTCCAATAACTTCATCAATAAATATTACTTGATTTCCAATCCTCCTCAATACTCCGGCTGTAACCATTGCTTGGACTTCTGATTTTGTTTCAAGATGTTTATCTGTAGCTATCTTCAGGAACTTCTTAGGTTCTGCAGCTTTCAATGCATAAAGATTATTTTCAACTTGCTCCCTAGATAATGTATCTGGATTAACTGTTGATAACATTCTTAATACTCTTTTCATCCCTGCAACATCTGATGATAATTTAATAAATTCTTTGTCAGCATCTTTAAGTACTTGTATTTCATTATTCTTTGTTGTATCTTCTCTAGATAAATCTTGAATATAAAAACGTTTACCATAATCGCTTAACATTTCTTCTTTTGTAAGTGCTACATGTGGATGCTTTAAAGCAAACCTATATTTAATAAAGTCTATAATACTTATAGGATTACCTTTAGAATCTGTGCCAATTTCTAACTCAACTCCTGTAAATCCTACAGGAACAGTTAACTCTGCCCAGAATTTCTTAGAATGTTTTGGCCAATCAGAATGATCAGGGTTAACATCTAAAATACCTTTTAAGTACTTCTCTTCATCTTCAACGTCAAACGCCTTTAAAGGTTGACGATTCACAAATACACTACTTAATTTCATAACCGATTCTGCCTGCACTTCTTTAGGAAGATGGTTATTTAGTTCTTTCCTTCTTAGGAAAATTTTTTTACTACTCATAATTTCAGTTCTTTTTTTTTGTTAATTACTATTTGTTAATAAGGTGGGAAGAATAACTCCCCTTATATAATTAATTAAAGTCGTGGGGATTTCTCCCCACAACCTCAATCAAAAACCAATATATAGACGCAAATTAATGCCTTACGCTACACATTGAATATCCAACGAAGTATCGAATCTTCTCAATACAATCCCTGCAGTCTTCAACATGTGTACAGAAGCACCATCTACATCAGAAGCTCTAGAAGTTCCAGCATCGAATCCTCTTGGAACTACTGAACCAGCAACAGCCCATCTCATCATCTCACGACCTTTCTTATTGATCATTTGAAGATTGTTCTGTCCATCGTAGTTAGATTGATCAACAAACACCATTCTGTAAGACTCTAAAGAGTATCCAGTAACAGGGTGTTTTTGACGTGCTTGTGCAACAGGACCGTGATCGAATAATGGTAATTTAACTACGTTTACTGTATGACCATCAATGTGCTCATAAGAAGTAAAGTAACCAGACATACCTAAAGATCTCCCGGATCCTGTGATGAATCTATTCTCACCTCCAACTTTCCATGAGCCTGCGCCCCCGTTGAAATGAGATTTAAGAGCTTCATCAAACTCTCTTGCTCCACCTGTACCTGTGTACAATGTGATTTGTTTAGCATTAGCATCAGTCATTCCGTAGAATAAGTCACCAATGATATTCTTAATCTTATTCTCAGTAAGAGTAGAGTAAGTATCTTTGTTTATGATTTGCTCTAAAAGACCAGGACCAACAACAACTGGTTGTCCATTCTCATCTTTCATGTGCGTTTGCCCTTTAGCATCATAAGTTTTCTGACCATACCAGTAGTACATTTCACATTCTTCTTTGAAGTTTAACATGTGAGTATACTCTTCATAGTCCATCCATAATTTTGTAGATTTACCACCTTTAGTAGGTAATGTAAACTCAGCTACAAAATCTTTAGCGTTACCAGACATGTGGTAAGATTTTCTAACAGTACCAATCTTGTTACGTACTTTTCCTGGAGTTTCCCAGTTAGAAGCATTTCCTCTAGAGAAATCAACTCCAACAGGTGCGTACATTTGAGCCCAAAGGTCTCCAACAGCACCACCAGTACTAATAGCCGCTCCAGCTGGATCAATTAACTGTAAAGTATATTGCCAGTCAGTTCCAACTTGAATTGGTTCCGCCATGATTCTAGCTTGATCTCCTACGCCGTTTACTAATACGTAAGGGAATACAAACCATTTATCTGGGAATGTTAATGTAAAAGTTGCTCCACCAGCACCCATAGGCATAGCTGTAGCAACAGAAATAGGTCTAGTCTTAAGCGTGTGAGTCTTTACTCTGTATTCATACTCTAATCTATCAATAGACTTAGCATTTCCAACACCTTCCGTTAAGAAAGATAAAGGAAAACGTTTGTCGTCTTTTCCAGCTAAATGAGTAATGATAGGAGAAAGTTCCGTAGGCTTAGACATTAAAGCGTTTGACAAACTGTTCATGTCTGTCATTTGTGCATCATTATAATAATTTTTCTGCACTGTAATGTTTGTTCCGTTCATTTTTTATTTATTTTTAAGTTATATACAATGCTGTTTCCAGCTAATTGTCGTTTTAAATAGAAAGATCTAAATCATCAAAGTCAACGTTCTTAACTGTTCTACGTCTTTTCTTTGAACTCTTTAAACTTTCATCGTTCCTAGATAGTTTATCTCTTAAAGAAGCAGTACTTCGAGTATTAGCTCTCTGTCCTATTATATCTTCAAGGTTAAACCCCTTATACATTAGATAATCAATTGCTAATTTAATTTCCATATCAGCTTCTTGATGATCTAAATCTCTTTGTGTCTTTCCAGACTGATCTACAGGTTGAGATACATAATTATAAAAACTACGTTTATCTTTATCTGTAATCTTAATTCCTGCGAATTCTCTTGAATCATGTATAGTGTTTGCTACACCTGACCAAAATTCTTCATTTTGTTCTTTCTGTTTTGACAATTCTACACGTTGGTTTTCCTGCACTTGCTCTCTATGCTCTTGCTGGTATTTAGCCATCGCATCTTTAGCTGCAGAAGATTTTCCATATAGCTTGCCACTATCTTCATAGTCTTCTAACAATTCATTGATAAAATCTGCCTCATGTCCTTTCATGTGTAGATAGTTACCAAGTACATTCCTTTGAGTATTAATATCATCCTCTCGGATTTCTAACAACTCATAATCCCCTGATTTAGTAGTGCTCTCTAAAAAAGTATTAGACTCACCACCGTTCATGACATATTGTAAATGTTCTTTAACCATAGGATATGCCTCTAATAGATTATCAATACGATCATCTGCTATCTGAGATGCTATATCCTGTGTCATTTGAGTTAATCCTTCAGGACTATCCTCATACTCATTGTCCGGGTCATACCCTAAATTAGAAAGAACTTCATTTACTACTGAAGGCTCATACACTTCTTCGTCACCTTCTTCTATTTCATGCTCTTCAGGCTCATACTCAGACTCCTCATCGTCGTCTTCATAATCCTCTTCATAATCCTCCTCCTCTTCATCATCATAAGACTCCTCTTCATCATCTTCTAAGTCGTCCTCTAAATCATCTCCTATCTCTTCTTCTACTACTTCTTCTACTACATCTTCTACTGCAAGATCCTCCATTCCATCGGATGGGCTCACATCACTTACAACATCATCAAACGATATGTCGTCTAGTTGTATTTTGTCTGGTTCTTCACTCATTTTAGTCTATTTTTATTGGTTTATAATTACAAAAATATAAAATATATCTATATTTTTTACACTTTTTTATTTTTAGGTATTTCTATTATTATATAACACTTTATCAAATGCTTGTTTATTATTCAAGTCCCCACTTCTTGTAGTTAGAATTCTTTTTAGGTCTTTCTATAAAATCAGAAATATTATTTTTATTATCATCTTTAATTTTAGTTTTTACAGATTTAGTACGCTTATCCCATCTCTTCCTCTCATCTTTCTCAGTACTTTTAACTTTATGATGTTTTAACCAGTATTCATAAACACCTTCTGAAGTTACTCCTCTTTTATTGTTTTTAACTAAAGTATTAAAGTCATCCCTCTTATCTGATCCATCATAAATAGATTGAGCTAAAAATATTGCATCTTGTTCTTTTTCTGTAAAAGTAGAAAAATCTGTGTTCTCACCTTTCTGACTATAAAACTTATGTATGTTCTCATAACCTTTATATTTAGTATTAACAGGATCAATACCTAATACTTCTTGAAGAAAAAGTACAGCACTATTTAAAGCAGTATTTGCTCCTTGTTTTTTACCCATTTCAAACTGATACTTACCTCTACCCGGTCCATCAAAAAATTCTTTAGTTTCTTTATTTTGAGATAATTGTTTTTTACTAGGATTATTATTAGATTCCTGCGTTGCTATATACTCCTGAACAAGTTTTACTTGATTAGTGTCCCTTCCTGACCTATGCATATAGTCCATAATCTCCTGTCTAAGATTAAGATTAGGAATAGTATCAGTATTTTCTGTCCCATCCCCATCTTTAAACCCGCCATCTTCAAATCCAACAGCTCTTTTCATTAAATCCCAAGTACCTACTGTCTTAATTTTATTTGTCGTATATTTTCCTAAGGACGCTATCTCTTGTGGTGATAATCCCATATCAGTTGCAGATCCTAGAGAAATATCTACAGGAATACTAGATTTAGTATGATCTCCTACTTCGTGCGCTCTTTGATATAATCCTTCCATTTTAGAATTTTTAACTGTATTCCATATCTCACCAAGAGTAGTTCCTGCTTTCTGTGGACCTGTTTTTTTATTTTGTGAGTAATTAAAATCATAATTATCTTGAACATGTACATTACCATCATCATCTATAGTATAATTAGCATTACCTGTTAAACCATGTAAAGCCTCTTTTGTACTATTAGTACTATTAGCAAAGTACCAATCCTTCAGTAATGTTTTTCCTATACCTTTCCCCCTTAATTTTTTTCTAGCTGCCTCTGAATTTGGAGCATTATTTATCTCCGCATCATTACTATACTCTCTGTAATCTATCTTACCTTTCTTACCTTTATTAAGATTTTGTCTTAACATTGATTTATATGCTCCTAATTCATCAGATCTAAGATCATTTTCATCTACATCAAAATATGATTCATCTTGACCTACAAGACCAGTTCCTTGTAATAAAGCATTACCCATATACTGTGCATAAGATGCAGCTGATTGACTAATATTCATTGGATTAACCTTTTGTACTGCTCCTTTCACTCTATCCCACATACTAATTGAGTTTGTTTTAGTTCTATTAGTATATTTATCATATGCAATTTGCGACTCCTCCCCCCAACTTCCATCCGCTCCAAACTTAGGTAACTTAAACCCTTCTGAAAGTAAATGGTTTTGTAGTTCCTTAATATCCGCTTTACTTGTAGGTCTCTTTGGTCCTCCATTTTCATATTTAAATCCTCCCTTTTTTCTTATAGGAAGGCCAAACCCTATAGTAGCTTCTGGTCCAGTATTTCTATTATATCCTACTTTACCTGAGAACTTACCAACATTCCCATATAAACCAACCGTAGTTCCAGTACCTCCTGTTAAATCTTGTTTCCCATAAACTCCAGCACCATATTTCCACGGCTCTCTCCAGTTATGAGAATTACCCCCAAATTCTCCTTCCATACCAATAGACCCTGTAGCATCAAAGATAGGCTTAAAATTTTGACTATGCTCATCCATTTTAAATCTTGATCCACCACTTAATCCGAGATGACCAGTAATAGGTGAATAAGGAACATGTGTACTATAACCTAAACCTGCCCTAACCGATCCAGACATAGTCTTATCACTTATATCACCTAAAGTTATAGCTCCAGATCCATATAAATTATGTGCTGAGTTTCTATTTCCACAAGCCGTTTTAACACTACCTCCATTCCATTCTCCATTACTACACATGGATAGTTCTGTACCAGGACCTCCATCCTCATATTTGATTCCACCTTTCTTATATGAGCCCTGTGTACCTAAAGAAGTTTTACCTCTAGATGTTCCTGATGCTTGATTAAATCCTATATCTAAGGATGAAGCTGAATTAATTAAATGAGGTGAACCTGAACTTGCCGTATGAGGCATTGTAGGCTTTATAGCCGCTGTACCTCCTGTAGCCTGTACCGTAGGAGCCTCCTGAGGGGGTTCTACAGCCGTTTCTCCTTGCTGGGCTTGTTGAGCTTCTTGTTCAGCCTGTTGCACAGCCTGCTCTTCCTCAACCTTTTTTATAGCTATATAGGCAGGTTCATTTACCTCTCCAGATAAAGATCCTTTTATGATATCTAATTTATCTTTAGATGTAAGCATTAACTATCTTTCTTTTTTTGATTAACCTTAGCTATTTTAGTTTTTTTAATATCAGCTTGAATTTTCTCTCTATCTATAGACTCATCAGCTTTATTAGATCTAATCTCTTCATTTGCTAATTTTTCTTTAATATCAATTTCCTCTCCTTTCAATTCAATCTCCTGCATAGACGTTTGTAAGTTCAATTGAGCAGCTTCTTTCTGTCCACTTACATGTATCTCTGCAATTTGAACTTTAAGCTCTCTTTCCGCTTTCTTATCTTCGGCCTGTTGCTCCATAGCAGCTTGTTGCTGTTCTAACTGTGCCTGCTGCTGTTGTTGTTCAGCCTCTTGTTGAGCTTTCTCTAATTCAGCCTGTTTAGCTTCAGCTTGTTTTATTTTAGATTTAAGTTGAGTGAAACTCGTAGCATCCATCATATCTACAATTGCAGATACCTTAACTCCATTTTGAACCATTGATTGTGATAATTGTCTTATACCCTCGATCTTATCCTGCTCTTTCCCTGAATCCGTCATGAATATACCATAATTAGTTTCCATATGCTCCATAGAATCTATATCTAAAAACTCTGTAGCACCATCAGGCATTACAAATGCAGCTTTTTTACCTGTATGCCAAGCCTCTTTAGAGTAATCTAATAGCGCTTGCATATCTCTCTGCTCTAATCTTCCAAACTTTTTAAATAGATCCTCAGTAATATGAGAAGATTGTACAATAGCCTGTTGAGAAGCAGCCTTACCTTCATATGATCCTATCTGACCCTGTCTTTGTCTATTCACCCCTGATAACTTCTCCCATTCCTCTACAATTGAATTAAGAAGCATTATATACTGCTCAATAGTTTTAATAGACATATCCATCACTGATTGATGTTGAGGTGATAGTTTAACACCTTCTTTATTATAATCAACCCAAGCAATACCTGTACCTTCTACAAAATACATAAATTTATCCATATCCCATTTCTTAGGGATCATATTAATATCGAATTGAGCTATAATATCTTTTGATCTTGCTATAGCTAGTTCTAATCTATATTTATAAATATTATAATTAACCTGGAAAGGTATTCCTATTGAAACTAAAGATATATTAGAAGAATTAACATCTGAATATCTTCTACCGTTAATAGGAAGCTTACATATAGATGGATTATCTAATGAAGTTCTTTGGTTATGTATAGGTCTAATATTCACATAATATTTATTGTCTATCCTAGTACCTTCCCATACTTCATTAACCCATATCCACTCTAGTTTAGCTTTTTGTTCTTTAAGTTCTGCCGGCATTCTAAATCCATCTTCTACTTCTTCTATAATAGGTTCCCCTGTTTCTGGGTTCATAAAAGATAGAAAGCCTATTCTTTTTCTAGATTTCCAATACACATTAACAACTTCAATTAATCTAGAATCTAACCTATTATCGTTTTTACCTTGAGAAGCAGCTGCTGCTAAAAACCCTATGTCACTTCCTGAGTGTGTAGGTGATTCTAATTCCAGTATCTCATTTTCAGTTAATACGTCAAAATAATGATCAATAATTGTACTAGCATGTACAAATTTAGTTATAGAAGCCCAATCACCATCCTCTACAAACTCTAAATCCGGATCTAAATCATAATTTACATTTAATGGATTTAAAACCTCATAAAAAGGTTCATTATGTCTTACCCCTCTATGTGTATACGTCTCACCAGATATTAAATAATGAAACCAAGCTTTATCTAGTTTATGTTTAACTTCTTGGTGATGCTCAATGTATGTCATAGCATGCTGTCCCATAACAGCTCTATTATCTACGTAATCAGATTCGAATAGTTTTTCTATATGTTCAGGCATACTAACCTCTTCAGATGCTACCCCTGTATCAACTCCCGCTTGGTTGGCAGCATTAATAAAGTGTTGTTGCAAATTTCTGTAGATAATTTCCTGCTTTTGCATTTCTTTACGTGATATTGTATCTGCATTCTGAACTGATACTGTAAAATTGAAAGGCCTTTTAGTTTTTTCTCCTAATAACAAATCAATGATAGGTTTGATAATAGGGTAATTTCTTAATTCTGATGGAAAGTTTTTACGGGATTTACCGTAAGGTTTTAATACTAAGTTATAATCATTAGTATCTACAATCCCATTATACATATCATAAAGGCGTTGTAAATCATCTCTCCTTGAAGAAAGTGTAAATCCGTTTCCAGATAAACCTATATAAGCTTCTACACAAGCTTCTCTCCATTCTTTATTTTTTTTCTTGATAGACAGCTTCTGCCTAGGTATTCCTTCGTATCCCATAATTCTACAAAAATAACATTATTTATTCAATTTTTTACACACTATACATATTATATCTTATTATTTATAATATAACATTAATTATACATCCTATCAAACCAATCATTAGCTGATCCATCTTCTAGTATATCTTTAACCTCAGCATTGTATAATTCCTTTGTATGGAACATACCAATCATTAACGACATAACTCTATCAAAGTTACCTTTATGATTAAATTTTATTAACTCAGTTAATAATGCTGGGTCATATATTTTATGAAGATTGAGGGTATACACCCCATCCTCGTCTTTTCCTCTAGGAGACACTAACCAATCTCTAATGTAAAGCTCTCCCTGCCTCTTTCTAGCTTCAGTCATATGCATCCCATACTGACGTTTTACTGTTTTAGACTGCAATTCTTTCTTATCTAGCATTTCAAACTCTTCCTGAAGTTTATGTAACTTTCTATGTCGTTTAGCGTATGGTATTATTTCCCCTCGATCATTTTCAAATCCAATCTTACATCCATAATAATCAGCTAACATAAAGAGATTTCTATTATACTCATCAGAGGTATTAGGTCTTCCCACATAACTAGCTACTATCATATCGTCAGGTTTAGATATGTTATTAGTTCTCTTTATAACATACGCAGAACCTAACGAGGTACTATCTGCAGATTGATTTTGACCATAAGGGTCATGACAAAGTACATACATATTCATAGGCACTTGTCCTACATTGTTTCTATAAGGAGCTTCATATACTAATATTGCCCCTGTAATACTATCATCTTTCCTATGAGGGTACTTTAAAATAGGTTTACGATCGCCATTTAACTTAAACTTAACTACACCTTTTGAATCGTAGTAAAGGTCTCCAGCAGTTCCTAAAGAATGTAAATTAGAAGCTTTAACTTTATTATACTGCTCTTGAAGTGATATTATATCGAATAAGTTAGATGTGACTTGTAAGGTAGCCTCTTGAGGTGAGTAAGGATGTTCAGCTATATACTGATCTAATGATTTATGATCTGCAGCTCCTTTCTTCTTTTCTCTGGCTTTATCTTCGTATTCTACGGCTTCCGGCATTAAAGAGTTACCTTGATCGTCTATAAATCCATCTAAATTTCTTTGAATAGGTATAAAATACCCACATCTAGTACCCATAGCACCTTCATCCCATACATTTTCATAATCCATACAATCATATGCTACAGGATTATAAAAGATTTCTTCCATAGCTTCAAAATCCGCTCCTTCAGTACCACCGGTACCAAAAGCAACCATCATTCCCAATGTTTTAGATCCTTGTCTCATTGTTGGCATAGTTACCTCCCATGCTTTAAGAAGTCCGGGGAATGAACCCGCTTCCTCAAAGAAAACTAATTCACCCGCCTTTCCCCTCACTTTATCTGGATTATCTTTTAAACTCACTCCCATTATCTGAGACTTCATCCCCATTTCTATTTCTACTCCGTTTACTTTCTTCTTATAGCCGGACATTTTATGCATCTCCCTATCTTTTAATCTAGGTTGAGCCCATGCTGTATGATCATCTATAAAAGATAAGAATTCCCATGCTTTTGATAATAAACCATCACCAATTAAATATTCTTTTTGCCCTGCAAATACAAAGTTCTTTGAATTCCTTATAAAGAAATAGTTTCTAGCTAACATACTACCAGCCTTATAAGAGTAACCCTTACGTCTAGCTTTTAGAACGATCATATGTTTATTTTCAGATCTTGCTTTATCTATCTCATGAAAATATAAATAATCACCATCATAAAACGCTGGGAATGTCCTCTCACGTTTAGCCTGAATACTACCATCTGGCATAACTTCATCTATAGCCCTGTCAATAGGACAATAGTTTAAATAGAAGTAATGAAAACCAGTGACTGAGAATTCATCTGGAGTTCCTTTATCGACTGTGTACCCATACAGACATTTTTTCTTTTCTTTGTCCCAGAACTCAAAGTATTCTTTTGTACCAGGAAGAGCTGATGTATAATACCCAGTTTCTAAGAACTTTAAAGCTGCTTGGGTAACTCTAGCTGTATTTTTTAGCATTTCGCTCTTTAATAGCCACTAATTCAGCGCATTTCTCATATTCTTCTAATCCTGAAAAATGTTCTATAACTATATCTATAGTATCGTCTGAATATTTACTTGTCATAAAAGGGTTAAATGGTAAAGGAAGTAAATCATCTTCTGCATCTTCTTCCTCCTCAAAGTTTATAAATAAATCTTCTAGTTTCATTCTACCTGTTATTAAATTATAAGCATTATCCATTGCACTGTTATATAGTTCCATTTCTTCTAAAAAATCCATTATATATTATATTTATTTACTTCTACTCCACCTCTATTAGTGTTAGCAGCTTGTTCTTCTCGTTTAACAATTTCTTCTAGCTTAGTTAGTCCATCAACTACTTTACCCATCTTTTCTAGATTAGATATAAGATCTTTTGCTGCGTATATAGGTTTACCCCTATCATCCATTGCATGTAGATCTATAAATCTAAAGTATTTTTCTAACTTAACAATAGATTCCCTAGCTGCTTTTAATAACCTTACTGCTGAGGTTTCTATTAATTTATCATATTTAGAACACGCAGCTAATACTTTAGTTGATGCCTCCCATTTCTTTTCTTCTCCAAAGATACTATTTTTTACTTCAATAAGACGTTGTTCCCACTCATAAACTGAAAAAGCAGATCTATGATCAACCATAAAGTATACAAAAGACAACTCTTCTGCGCGTAAACCTTTGAATTCTAGTATAGTACAAGCATATGCACTAGGTACTGCTAGATTACCATCTTTTATAAAAATTAAATCTTCCATTTAGTATTTTTGTTAAGTCCTTTGTACATTCATTATAATCTATAATCCTACATTTAACTTTATAGTTAGAACCATATAATTTATTTAAAACAGCTAATCTATGGTACCCGTCTACAACATCATATTTATAAACATTTTCTATGGGAGGATGTTTAGACCAATCTTTTGTTGAGTGATGCCCTTCTGGAAGCGTCTTTAATAATATCGGAAAAAGAACATTATGTTTCTTTATAGATTTTTCTAATTCTCCCCATGAATAATCTTTATCTGTATCTCCTGGAAGATTAGATCCTTCTGTTTGTATTAAATCCCATTCTATATAGTTTAATTCAAATTTGGTATATATCAATATTAAACTTCTGAAATAATAATAAAGTTGTATTATTCCATAAGGAATAAATATATCCATTACATATATATCCATACAACCTAATTTTATTTTCCACTCATTCGTTGGGGAATAAACAGTAAATAAATCTTTAATCTTTTGTATCATTCTTCTTATTTATATATTCGACTCTCCTTGGATTAACTGAGAATTTACCAAAGTATGGAAGACGTATAGCTTCAAAGTCTCCTTTCTTCATAACTTCAGTTGTATATTTAAACTGATATTCTACTATCTCCTTAATTTTTTTTATAGGAAGATTATACTTATTAGCTAATCTGTAAATAATTAAATCTTTACTCACCCGTCTGTTCGTTTTTTGTACGTCTATCATCTTCATTTTGTTCGACTTTCTTTATATCAAGGTCAGAGACATCTTGTACCGCCCATTTTTGTTTAGGGCATCCAGCAGTTCTCCATTTAGCTTTATGTTCAATTAAACATCCGCATGCGCCACATCGTTTTTTCTCTTCTATTAAAAATTCACATCCTTGGCAAGTATCTAATCTTGCTATATAATCTTCTGTCGAAACATTTGGAGCTCCATTTTTAATATAAGTAGCTAAGTCTTTACTAAAGTTCATAGCCATTTTGAAAAAAGAAGGGGGCTTTACATATTCTGCTTCAACTTTCTTTGGCGTGTTGTTTGTATCCTGGTCTGTCATATTCTATTTCTAATTTTATTAATTCTCCATTTTCATCTTGTAATATATACAAAGTGCCTACTTCTAATTCAAAGACAGAAGGTACTAATAATACTGTTTTACCCATGTATAAAATTTATTTCTACTAACTCAGTGGTAGGATCAAGTAATTTATTTAATATATATTCATTATCTATCTTTCTAATAACCCCTTTATCTTTAAATTTTTTAATATAATTATTTAATGTATTAAAATCTTTTAAATTTAATGTTTTAGCAGTTAATTTCTTTCCTTTAGTTGTAAACGCTATCTCTAAAGGTAACTCAAGGAATGTACTTAATATATCTAATTCTTTAGATGTTAAATTAAATATTCCATTCCAAAGTTGTACATACTTATAAATTGTAGTAGCTTTAATTGTTAATTTTTGTCTTTTCATAATTTTTGTCTAGTATTTTTAATAGAGCTTTATCACCGTATAATGTTCTATTATGTTTATTTTCTTTTGCATATTCTTCAGGATTAAAGAGTAATTTTACTTCTCTAATCTCATTATCTTTATTGTATTTGATAATCCATCTTCTACCTCTGACAGTTCCCTGCCTTTTTAATGTTGTCCTTAAACTCATATTAATTATGTTTTTTAGTTAAACTCCCTTCTGTTCTTTTTATATTTGGTATTTTTATATCCCCTATTATAGGATCTTCTATTTCATCCATATAGTTATTACAACAAATAGCTTCCTTAACTAGAAACTTTTTCTCAGATTCTACGTATGTAGATATATGCTTTTGTAATTCTAAGCTTTTCCCGCAGGTATTACATTTAAATACTGCCATCTACTATACTCTTTTTGTTAATTTAGTCAATGCCCAGTCATATGCTTCCCCTGGAGTTTCCCAAGTTTTACAAGTCTCAGTCTGCCAGTCACCTGTTCCCTTATTCTTCTTATATATACCACAGACCCATCTCCACGCACCCTTAGAAGGAACTGGAGTTACAGTAAACCATAATCCTGCCTTTAATAATATATTTATATCTTCATCTTCCATTATAGTGTAAATTTTTTGTGTGAATTACCTGTAATAGTACATAAATAATCCTGTTCTGTAGTGTATATACGTCTCCTACAATTATCATTATGAAACCCCATTTTATGTAATATATATTTAATTTTATTCATCATCTTTAAATTCTATTCTAGCTCTTCCGTTAATAAATTTTATTTCCGCTGTTTTAGATTGCCTATTAAAAGCATTTATATGTTCTTCTATATCCACTTGATTACATATAAAATCAAGGAATACTTGTAACTCTTTAGCTGCTCTTATTAAATTCTCTTGTTTTTCTGTTGATCTTTGAGTGGCTTCTAGAAAAGTATGATAATCTTTTAGTTGTATATTTACAGTTCCCTTTACCATTTACCTAAAATCTGATGTTCTGAGATAATTAAATACTCTTCTTCATCAATTTCAGCTTTGATAGCTTCTGATCTAGGATCTACCATAATGGTATCTCCTTCTTTAACGAAATGACATTGGGGACCTACAGCTACGGCTTTAAGGATATTAGTTGCTTGTAACTTTGCAGTCTCTTCATCTAATATAATACCTGATGCTGTTTTAGTGATTGTAGGATCTGGAAGGACTATCCAGGATCCGCTTGGCTTAAAATTCATATTTATATATTTTTGGTTGGGACAAATATATAAATAAATCTTTTATATTTACAAATATTTTAAGGAAATATTTTATTTACCACATCCACACCCTCCTTTTTTTGGTCTAGGTCTTGATGTTGGTCTAGGTCTGGCAACCGGTTTTGGCTGTTTCATATTATTTATTTCTAAATTAAATATAGCTCTCCCCCTTGGAGACCTGTTTTCAAGTATGTGAATTTCACTCTGACAGTGCTTTCCGTTATCAGCGGAGACCCATGGATAGTGATCTTGATGTTAATTCACCGCACGTACCTGTGTGCAATCTATCCAAATCAGAGTTTATATCTTACTCTTTTTCCAATTACCGGAGAAAATCTCGTTCTTATTTAGAACTACCAATCCGATGTCTAGTCCCGTTTTTGGTTACCAGGGGACGATAATATTGGACTGCAAAGATATAAAAAATAACCAATAAAAAAATAAAATCCCAAAAAAATTTTTACCCAGTAGTTGTGAACGTGTGAACCACTTCAAACAAAGACCCCCTCTATCCTTTGGAGTAATAATACCCCGTTAACTAAATCTTTAAAAAAATGGAAAATTTCGTAATGTCAGTTCGTGAATACCTAGCGTCAATCGGTGCAACAGGTAAAGTATCTAAGTTGTCTAATGGTAACGGTGCATTCATCGGTTATACTGTAAACAATGAGCAATTCACTATGCCTGTAGGTTCGGGTATCAATTCTCAGAAAGCAGACTTAAGTGAGTTATCAATTGCTCATAGTACTGATGAGAAAACAGGTAAGCCTATGGTAATTGCTTGTGCTAGCTCTCTTACTGTGTTAGACAGTTTTGTAATGTAGTCTTAAGGCGCTCAGAAATGAGTGCTTTTTATTTAATGTTTATGGTTTGCATCATAAACACGGTTGTGAGTGTGGCTACCAAGTCACATTCACCACTTTCTACCACAATTTGACACTTAACTAGAATCTAACTATAAGATAATATAACACTATGATAATTTT